>Ga0308001_10000454_pt1 | contig 19332 bp, 15 predicted proteins | sample Neamet5_FD_203167 | JGI IMG/M metagenome (GOLD analysis project Ga0308001, IMG submission 203167) | Marine microbial communities from water near the shore, Antarctic Ocean - #5 | ecosystem: Environmental > Aquatic > Marine > Unclassified | place: Southern Ocean | collected 2014-06-04
ATTACACTGTTGCGTGATAATTTTTGAACTATTATTTATAGGAAAAACATAAGTATGCTGTTCGTTAAAGGTATTCTTAACTTCATATAAAATTGCTTTAAGTACATTTTCGTCATAGCAATAAAAAATACTTAGTGGATTAAACACGTAGCCAAATACTCTTGGAAAACAAAGTAATTTGATTTTAGAAACATTAAAATTTAGATTATACTTTTTTAAGTTTATTTTTACCCATTCAGTTAAATCATTTCCATCACGAGAACCGTGATCTTTATTGTAAAAACTAAAAATATTGAATCTGTTAAATGAAAATATACCTATTTTTTTATGAAGATCTTCTAATTCATTCAGATCAAATAAAATGGAAAAGGTTTTATAGGAAAAATAATGTCTTAGAGGTTTAAATCTTCTGTGAGTTACAAAGCCCTTGTATATACAGGTTTCCATTTAAGTTCTAAAATTTTTAAGCATTTCTAAAGATGATTTTAAACCATCTTCATGAAAACCATAGCCAAAATAACTTCCACAAAACCATGTTCTTTTCTTACCTTGAAGCTTGTAAAGATCTTTTTGAAGTGCAGAAGTTTTAGAATTTAAATAAGGATGAGTAAAATTAACTCTTTTAATTATTTTCTCAGGTTTAACTTCATGAATTGGATTCAGCGTTAAATAATAGTCTTGTTTTGTTTCTATGTTTTGAAGATTATTCAGCCAATAAGTAACACATGTGCTGCTTAGGTCGTTTTTAGAAATAGAGTTCCAACTTGACCAAGCTGACTTTCTTTTAGGCATAAGACTTTCATCTGTATGTAGATAAGCAACGTTATCCACGTATTTAAATTCTTTTAGTATGCTTGTTTCTTCTTCAGATGGGTCTTCTAATAGCTCCAAACTTTGGTCGGCGTGAGATGCTAAAACAACATGATCATAGTCTAAATATTCATCATTATTGCCAATTGAAATTCTAACATTCTCTTCACTTCTAGAAATTTTATTTACTTTAGAATTTTTAAAATATTCACCACTAATTTTTTGTAAAACTTTATTTACATACGTTCTGCTTCTACCTGTAACCGTGTACCACTGTGGTCTGTTCTTTAGTCGAAACAATCCATGGTTTATAAAAAAATTTAGAAATAATTTAAGTGGCATATCTTTAGCTTTTGAAAAAGGCATAGACCAGATTGCAGCTACCATTGGAATAATATGAAAGTTTATAAAGTATTTTGATTTTTGAGATTTTTCTAAGTAGCTTCCTAGTGTTTCGTTGTCTATATTATCATTTAGTAAAAGAGGGGCGTTTTTATAGAATGACATAATTTCTGATACCATTTTTATAAATTTAGGATTAAAAATATTTAGCTTATTTGCAAAAAGAGCTTTGAACCCTTTACCTCCGTATTCTACTATTGAATCCTTAACAGATACAGCAAATGACATATCACTTTTTTCATAAGCAACTTCTAAGTCATCAAAAAATTTAAATAAATTGGGATATGTAAGTTCGTTAAAAACAATAAAACCTAAATCTACTGAAACTTTGCCTCCTGTATTTGCTGTGATATCGTATGTATAAGAATGGCCACCAAAATGATCATCTTGTTCGAATAGATCTACTTTGTGTTTTTTTGACAGATGGTATGCTGCTGATAGACCTGAAATTCCCGATCCAATAACTGCGACTTTCATTCTCTTTATGCTGCTTCATCTTTGTACTCATCCATTGACGGACAAGAACAAACTAAATTTCTATCGCCGTAGACATTGTCTACTCTTCCTACTGGAGCCCAGTATTTATTGTGTCTTAGAAACTCATTTGGAAAAGCCGCTTGCTCCCTTGTGTACTTGTGTTCCCATTCATTAGCAGCAAGCTCCAGGTAAGTATGAGGAGCATTCTTTAATGGATTGTCAATTTTGTCAAACTCTCCTTGTTCCACTTTATCTATTTCTTTTTTAATAGAGATAAGTGCGTTACAAAATCTATCCATCTCTTCTAAATTTTCACTTTCAGTGGGCTCAATCATAATTGTTCCTGCTACTGGCCATGACATTGTTGGAGAATGATACCCATAATCGATTAATCTTTTTGCTAAATCTTCCTCAGAAATGCCTGACTTAGCTTTAATAGGTCTAATATCGATAATACATTCATGTGCAACATTTCCATTTTTTCCCGTATATAAAACTTTAAAATCGGAAGATAGTTTTTTAGCAATATAATTAGCGTTCAAAATTGAAACTTGTGAGGCTTTCTTAAGTCCTTCTGCTCCCATCATTTTTATGTACATCCAAGAAATAGGCAAAATACTTGAACTTCCCCAAGGCGCTGCAGAAACAGATCCCATCCCATTGACTGGACCACATTCCTTGATGATATTATGATTAGGTAAAAAATCTTTTAAATGTTTGGCGCAAGCTATAGGTCCCATTCCTGGACCTCCACCTCCATGTGGAATACAGAAAGTTTTATGTAAGTTAATATGACATACGTCAGGTCCAAACTTACCCGGTTTAGCAACACCAACAAGTGCATTAAGATTGGCACCATCCATATAAACTTGACCACCTTTTTTGTGAATAATTTCACAAATTTCTATGATTTGTTCTTCAAATACACCATGCGTTGAAGGATAAGTTACCATTAAGGCCGCTAGATCTTTTGAATGTTTTTCTGCTTTTTCTTCCAAATCTTTAATATCAACATTTCCATCATTGTCACAATTAACAACAACAACTTTCATACCACTCATTTGAGCGCTTGCAGGATTTGTTCCATGCGCAGAATCTGGGATTAGACAAACATTTCTATTCTCTTGTTTGTTTTGTTTGTGGTATTTTCGAATAGTCATTAGTCCAGCATATTCTCCTTGTGCGCCTGAATTGGGCTGCAATGAAACAGCATCAAAACCTGTAATTTCCTTTAAATCATTTATTAAGTCATTAAATAAATGCTGATATCCTTTCATTTGTTCTGTTGGCACAAAAGGATGGGGCAATGAAAATTCTTTCCATGTTATTGGAATAAGTTCTGCGGTAGCATTTAATTTCATTGTGCAAGAACCAAGTGCTATCATTGAGCGGTTAAGTGCAATATCACAATCTTCTAATTTTTTTAAATACCTAAGCATTTCAGTTTCTGATTGATATTTGTTAAAAACTGGGTGTGTTAAATACTTAGAAGTTCTTTTTAACTGACTTGGAATATTATTTAATTCTACTTTTACTGTCTGGTTGTATTTTTTATTTGATCCAAATATTTCTAATAAAGTATTTACATCTTCTAATTTTTTTGCTTCATCAAATGCAACTGAAACCATTTCATTGTTTACGTTTCTTAAATTAATTTTTTTAGCTAAAGCTTTCTGGTATATTTCTTTTGTTTTATCTTTTGTTTTTATGGTTACCGTATCGAAAAAATGATCGCTTAATATCTCAAACCCAGTCGCTTTAACTCCTTCGGAAAATAATTTTGCTAACTTTGAGGTTCTATTTGCTATTTGTAAAATACCTTTAGGGCCATGATAAATGGCGTATGCAGCAGAAATTATTGCAAGTAAAGCTTGAGCAGTACAAATATTACTCGTTGCTTTGCCTCTTCTGATGTGCTGCTCACGAGTTTGGAGAGATAGTCTATAAGCTTTCTTTCCGTAACGGTCTACTGAGACACCAATGATACGTCCTGGCATTGATCTTTTAAATTCTTCTTTAGTTGCAAAAAAAGCAGCGTGTGGTCCGCCATACCCCATTGGAATTCCAAATCTTTGGGCGCTACCAACAGCTATGTCCGCCCCTAATTCAGCTGGAGTTTTTAATTTAGTTAAAGATAAAAGATCTGCGACTATAATAGCTTTTCCTCCTTTTTTATGAATCTGGCTAATAGCTTCGCTAGGGTCAATAATATCACCAAGTGTTCCAGGATACGGGAGAACACCACATATTATTTTTTTATTAACGCTAGATAGAAAGTCTTTTTGATTTCCAATTAATAATTTTAATCCGAATGGCTCCGTTCTAGTTTTTATAAGATCAATAGTTTGCGGATTGCAATCACTAGACACAAAAACGTGATCCGAATCGTTTTTATCGATACGTTGGCATAACCCAACAGCTTCAGCAGCAGCTGTTGATTCATCTAATAATGAAGCGTTTGCAATATCCATACCAGTCAAATCGGTTATAACTTGCTGAAAATTTAATAACATTTCCAAACGACCTTGGGCTACTTCAGGCTGATACGGGGTATATGAAGTATACCATCCTGGATTTTCTAAAATATTTCTTAAAATAACATTTGGTGTGAAAGTATTGTAATAACCCATACCAATAAAATTTCTAAAAATTTCATTTTTTTTTGAAATAGATTTTAGTTTTTTTAAAGCATCGTTCTCAGAAATTGGTTCGTCGACACTAAGCTCTTCGGATAAAAGAATTTTTTCAGGTACTGTATTTTTCATTAAATCATTTAATGATTTAGCGCCAACAACGTGAAGCATTTTTTCTTGATCATCCTGGGAAGGACCAATGTGTCTTGCTAAAAACTCTTTTGAATTATCGTCAATCATTTAACTTGGGTTTTCTGTTGTAAATTTATCATAATCTGACTTAGTCATTAAACTATCTAATTCAGAGATATTTTTTATTTTTATTTTAAAAAACCAGCTAGCTCCTTCAGGATCTGAATTAACGCTAGATGGGTCATCTACTATTGCTTTATTGCCTTCGATCACTTCACCAGAAATAGGTGAATAAACATCACTAGCTGCTTTTGTAGATTCAACTACAGCTGCCTGATTATTTTGTTCTATTACTTTTCCTGTTTCAGGTACCTCAACAAAAACAATGTCACCTAACATTTCAGTTGCATGTTTTGTTATACCAACAGTTGCTACATCTCCTTCGATTGATACCCACTCATGTTTTTTTGAAAATTTTTTTTCACTCATGTTTTTTCCTTATTTTGCGTAACTTTTTTTATAAAATGGAAGATCAGCAACTTTAGCGTCATATTTTTTTCCTCTAACTTCTAGTTTAATTATAGTTCCAATTTTTGAAAAATTAGAATTTACATACCCCATAGCTACTGGTGCATTTACGCTTGGACCAAATGTTCCACTAGTTATTTTTCCTATCTCTGTATCATCGGTTGAGAATATCTTTGTACCTTCTCTTGCAATAATTTTACCTTCAGGCAAAATTCCAACTCTTAATTTTGACGTACCTTTATCTATATTTTCTTTAATTTTTTCCCATCCATTAAATCCGCCTTCTGCTCTTCTCTTTTTTGCTATCGCCCACTTTAGGTTGGCTTCTATAGGGTTTATTTCTTCATTTAAATCATGTCCATATAAACAAAGTCCTGCTTCCAACCTTAACGTATCTCTAGCACCTAAACCAATTGGCTTAACTTTGTCTTCTATTAAATTTTTAATTAATTTTTCTACTTGTGTGTTTAATACAGACATTTCAAAACCATCTTCTCCTGTGTAACCAGATCTTGTTACATAAATTTTTTCTCCTCCAAAATCAAAAGTGTTTCCTTGCATAAATTTTAAATCACTTATGCCTTTAATATATTTCTCTAAAATTTCAGCAGACTTAGGTCCTTGTACTGCAATTAATGATGTTTGTGTGCAAAGATGAAATTTGTGATTTTCGTCTAGAATTTTTGATATTTGTTTGATGTCATTTTCTTTACATGCTGCATTCAATATAATGCAGAAATTTTTTTCTCTTCTTGTGATAATTAAATCATCAATTATTCCCCCGCTATCATTTAGTAAAAAGGAATATTTTGATTGATTTATTTTTAGATTTTCTAAATCTGCTGGTATAATTTTTTCTAATGCTGCTTCAAGATTTTCTCCACTTACATAAAATTGACCCATATGTGAAACATCAAAGAATCCTGCGTGTGTACGTGTAGAAATGTGTTCTTTAATAATTCCATCTGAATATTGGATTGGCATTTCGTACCCTGCAAAAGACACAAACTTAGCACCCAAAGTTTTGTGATAATTATATAAAACTGTTTTTTGTACTTCCATAATAACTCTTTTTATTTACCCAATCTGTCTGTTGTACCTGAGAGATTTGCTCCTTCGGTGAGGCTTACGCCTGCTTTCCAGAGTTATTATTTAACGGTCCTTTTGCCTGAGAGTTTCCTGGGTGTTGCTCCTTCGGCGCCAATTAAATTGGTCTCTCCCGTTATTAGTTACTTTCGATTAATTTAGCTGAAATGTCAAATGCAATTAGGAAGCTTTTGAATATTTGTGATCTAAGCTCTTGATAATTACCGCAGAGATTATAAGAGCTCCTCCAGTAAACACACTTGTTGGTGGTATTTCATTTAAAAACAACCAAACCCAAAAAGGTGCGAATAAAGTTTCTGTGAGCATTAAAATGCCAACCACAACTGCAGGTGTTGTTCTTGCACCAATTGTAACAGCAATAAAGCCAAAAGAATGCTGGAAAGTTCCAAGTAAAAAAGCAATATAAAGATCATGCGTAGAAATTATAATAGTTTTAGAAGCTAAAAATCCGTAAAGACACCCAAGTATCCCCGAATATAACAGCGATGGAACTAAATCTATATTAGGGTATTTTCTAATAATTAAAATCAAAGCTGCAAAATTTATTGGTATAAGTAGTGCTATTAAGTCTCCAAATAAAGATCCCTTTGAAAAAGAACCACCAACCATAATAATAATGCCAATCATGGCAAGAATAATGGAAATAAAAGTTTTGAAAGATATTTTTTCTTTTAAGAACAGGTATCCAAATAAAGCTAAAAACATAGTTTGTGTGCTTATAATGAACACAACGTTAGCAACGGTTGTCTCTGTCATTGCTACAATATAAGCTACAAAACTTGTAGACATTAAAAGGCCAGTAAATAAGGCCGCCAAACCTGATTTTTTAATAATTAAAATAGTGTTTTTTTTATAATTTAAAAATAAAAAAATAATAAGTGTTAGGCTAAAAAATAAAGCTCTCCAAAAAAGAATTTGCCATACATCAGCTCCTTCAAAATTTCTAATTAGCAAGCCTCCCCAGCTTAAAAAAAAACCACCTGCTAAAATAAGTATGTATCCAGGAATTTTATAAATAATTCGCATTTAAAAATTTTTCAAGATTCTGTTAAAAAAATAATTTAAAGTAACAGATCTTATTGTCATAAAAAAAAGTAGTGATAACCATAAACCATGATTACCAAAATTATTAAGTAAAAAAAGTGATGAGCTAATAAAAATTATAACTGATAATATCATGGCGTTTCTCATTTCAGCAGTTTGGGACGCACCAATAAAAATACCATCAAATTGATAGCAGAGTGATGCAATCGGTGGAATAATTACAATCCATAGAAAATAATTAAAAGCTAAATATTGTAAATAATCTAAATCAGTTAATGTGCTAACAATAAACTGAAATAAAAAAAGATATATTAAGGATATAACCAAACCTGAAAAAATACTTAGTTGAAAAGAGTTTGTTGCAGTCTGTAGAAAAGATTTTTTAGATTTTTTACCAATAATATAACCTATGACCGCTTCTGTAGAAAAAGCGTAAGCATCTAGGCAAAATGACGCCAACATAACAAATTGTAATAGAATAGTATTTACTGCTAAATAATTCTCACCTAATTTTGCACTTTGATATGTAAACCATAAAAAGGCAAAAGTTATAAGAATAGTTCTAATAAAAATATCAAAATTAATATTAAACAATTTTAACATTTTTTTAGTATTAAAAATTTTTATAGTTGTTACTGTGATAGAAAATTTATTTTTTAATTGATAATAGCTAAATAGTAAAAAAACTATAATTGTTAAGTAAGCTGAAATTACAGTACCTAAAGCAACTCCAAATATTTCTAAATTATTATAAATAACAAAAATTGAACTTAAAATAATATTTCCGATACAAAAAAATGATATTCCTAAGCTCACAATTTTTGTTTTTTTTAATCCTAAATACAAGCCAACTAAAACATAAAGAATAAGTTCTGCAGGAGCGGAGAATATTCTAATTGAAATATATTGTTTAATTAAAAGTTGAGTTTCTTGTGATGTTTCAAAGAAGTGTTCTATTAGTAGTAGAATAGGATTCTTTAATAAAATTATGAAAAATCCAAAAAACGTAGCCAATATTAAATTCCTAACAAATATTAAAGTTATCTCGTTCCAATCTTTTCTGCCTAATGATTGAGAAATAAGCCCTACTGTGCCCATTCGTAAAAAGCCAAAACTCCAAAAAATCATTGTTATAATTGAGGTTGCAATACCGATTGCTGCTAAATACTTTCCACTACCCAGATGCCCCATTAGACCTGTGTCAACCAATCCAACAAAAGGAATTGCTATATTAGAAAAAAAAATAGGTATCGATAATTTGAATAGATACGATTTAGATATGTTTAGTGTGTGGGTCATTTTAGGTTAATCAGTTAATTTATTCTTTAAATTCTTGCAATTAAATAATATAAAGAAACAATTAATGTCATTAGAAGAACCAATTATATTATTTCAGATCATATTTATAGACATAGTTATGGCTGCAGACAATGCAATCATTATTGGTTTAATCGCTGCAAATTATTCTCCAGACAATAGAAAAAAGATAATAGCATTTGGTGTTGCTGCGGCTTTTATCTTTAGAGTAGTTTTTGCGCTAAGCGCTACGTTTTTACTAGCAATGCCGTGGATGAAAATTTTAGGTGGTGTTTTGTTAATATGGGTAATTAACAATCTAAGACAAGATTTATTTGAACCAAAAAAAATAAGATCACCGCGATTAAAATCTAAAGAGTCTAAAACCTTTGGGATGGGTGTTTATCAAGTTCTTCTTGCAGATATTACTTTGAGTTTAGATAATGTTCTAGGAGTAGCTGGTGCTGCCAAAAATCATTATTCATTTTTAATATTTGGACTGCTCTTATCTGTTGTGCTAATTGGAACGTTAGCTTCCTATTTTGCAACATACATAAAAAATCACAGGTGGTTAGGCTGGGTAGGTATTGGGATAATTTTAATTGTTGCTATCCAATTAATAGTAGGTGGTTTGGCTAATCTTGAAGTTATCTCTATAAATGAGAAATTTAAAAATTTATTTCATGTATGAAAGACTTCTGTGTTGTTGGTAGTGGTATAGCAGGTTCTACTATTGCTAATTTATTGACAAAGAAATATTCTGTAGAAATATTTGATAAAGCGAGAGGTCCTGGTGGCAGAGCCTCTAACAGAAGATATAAAGACAACCTGAGCTTTGACCACGGACTTCAATATATATCTCCTAAATCAGACTTGTTTAAAAAATTTGTCCTAGAGCTCAAAAAGAAAAAAATTATTAAAGAGTGGGTTGGTAATCACATAGATTTTACTTTTGAAAAAAAAAAAACTTCTCCAAGATATATTGGGACAAAAGGAAATAATGACACTTGTAAATATCTAATTAAGGGCATTAAATCTAATTTTCTTTCAACGGTGACCAAGATTGAATTCAAATCAAATCATTGGGTAATTACTATAAATAACAGGGATAAAGTATTGTTTAAAAATTTAATATTAACTTGTCCTTTTCCTCAGTTAAAAAAATTAAGTTTCAAATATTTAAATAAAACTATATTAAACCTTAAATCTCAAATGGTTCCAAATATTACTGTTATTGCTGCTTATGAGAGTACTAAACAGGTTCCTATAAGTAGTATTAAATTTAACGATAAAATTATTTCTTGGGCTTCGCGTGAAAATAGTAAAAACCGATTTAAATCTAAGAAAACTTTATGGACTATTCAATGTACAGATCAATATTCAAAAAAAATAATAAATTTATTTAAAAATAATAAAAAAAAATATCAAACCTTAATACTTAAAAAATTTGAAGAACTTACTGGCTATAAAATTAAAAACGTTTCTTTTCAAAATATACATGGCTGGAAATATGCTTATAGTAACTCAAAAACCACAGTATCGTCTTCATGGGTTAACAAAAGTCAATTAGGTGTATGTGGTGATTGGTTTAGCGGATCTAAAGCTGAGAATGCTTGGTTGAGTGCTAATTTTCTTTATAAACAAATAAAAAAAAACCCGTCTAAATAAATAGACGGGTTTAATTTTTAATAACTTTTTAAATACTAATTAAAAGCTTTTTGCTAATGAAAAACGAATTGCACTAGTAGATGCGTCACCTTTAATTGTATTTGAGTTAGCGACAACTGAGTTGTTTACAGAGTTTAAAACAAATGAATCGTAATTACTTTCTTCATACGATACCTTCCATAACATTCCACCACCAGTTGTTGATTTTAAACCAACACCATAATTAGTTCCACTCAAGCTTAGATTATCAGCATAGGTACCACCGTTTGTACCATCTGTTGTAGTTACATAATCGATGTCCATATTTGAAACACCAGCTCTAGCATATAACATTCCCCAAATCGGAGCTTCGAAATATACAGTAGAGAAATTAGTAGCGTCAGCTTTAGCAGTTCTTACAACAGTATTTGCAACTTGAACTGTAGAGCCAGTTTGTGACGTTTCAGCATCACTTCTACTTAATTTTCCAGCTAGGTCCGCTGTTCCTGGAGTAAACTCAAATCCAAAAGTCATAGGCCATTTAGTGTCACTAGTAAATTCTGCAAAAAGAGATCCAGTAAATGTATCTGCGGTTACAGATTTATTTCTAATTGAAGTATCTGCAACATTTGCTCCTGCAGCAGTAAGTTTATCTGTTTCAGTACCTGAAGCTTCAGCAGTTAGCAAGGATCCCGTAACACCTATACTAGCAGTTCCAGCCCAAGCTGATGATGATAATCCAACGATTGCAATCGCTGCTATCAACATGTTTCTTAATTTTATCATTTCATTCCTTTGAGTTATTTTTTAAAAATTAACTTGTTGTAATAAATAACATTTAACGTTTGAAATAAAAGGTAATAATTACCCCTAATATATGTTTAAAAAAAAAAAATGGCGTAAAACAGTCAAAATCTGTGGTAATTATGGCACTAATTAATTCTAATTTTAACCCCTTAGGGGGGTCATTAAGCTGTATTTAAATTTACTAGAATCGATTCTTGGAAATTATTTTTGCAGTTTATTTATTGTTAATTTAATATTTTTTCTAAATAAAAAAGGTAAAATAAAACCAACAAAAGTAATACCCCAGATAATAATAGATACATTAGAAGATATTAACATGAACCAATCTCCATCATGGATGGTCATGGCCCTTCTAAGGTTAGACTCCATGTGTTCGCCTAAAATAACGCCCATAATAATAGGGACTAAAGGTATGTCTAGTTTTCTAAGCAACCAGCCTAATAAACCAAACATCACCATAATAATTAAGTCAAAACTAGACCCTGAAATTCCATAAATTCCAACAAAAGAAACCATAGCTACAACTGGCATAAGATATTTTGATGGAATTAATAAGATTTTTGAAAAGTACTTAACTAGAGGAATGTTTAAAATTAATAAAACGATATTTCCAATAAATAAAGCTGCAATCAAACCCCATACAACATCTGGGTTTTGTTTGAACAAAAGAGGACCTGGCGTAACATCTAATGTCATTAACATAGCCAATAAAACAGCTGTAGTGCCTGAGCCTGGAACACCGAGAGCAAGCATTGGAACTAAAGCTCCGCCAGCAGCAGCATTATTTCCTGCCTCTGGAGCTGCTACTCCTCTTTCATCACCTTTGCCAAAAGTGTCATTTTTATTAGAAATTTTTTTCTCAAATGTATAGGCTACGAAAGATCCAAGTGAAGCTCCTGCTCCTGGCAATATTCCCGATAGAAAACCTAAAAAAGTCCCTCTAAACATTGCGGGTACAATTTTTTTCACAGTTTTAAGTTTAGGAATAATGTTTCCAATTATAATTTTTTTTTCTTCACTGAGTTTTTTTATGTTGGTATTCTCTATAAAAACAAATACTTCAGAAACAGCGAACAATCCTACAATTACAACTAAAAAGTCTATTCCGTCATATAGTTCGATTATCTCGTAACTCATTCTTGGAACACCCGTTTGGTGATCAACACCAATAGTGGCAATCCCTAAACCTAAACAAGATGCTAGAACTGTCTTAGCTTGGTTCTTTGAAGCTACACCACCAAGTGTAGCAAAGGCCATAACAAATAAAGCAAAATATTCTACCGGTCCAAATAAGAGAGCAACCTTTACAAGCTGTGGTGCTAGCAAAACTAATCCAATTGTTGCAAACATTGCTCCAAAAAAAGATGCAAGGCCCGTAAGTGTTAGTGCCTCGCCTGCTCTGCCTTGTTTAGTCATTGGATAACCATCGAGACAAGTCATCATAGCCGGTTCATCACCTGGTATATTTAAAAGAATAGAAGAAATTCTTCCTCCGTACATTGCTCCGTAATAAACACTTGCTAATAAAATCATTGATGAAGCAGGTGAAAGTCCTAAAGAAAAAGATAAAGGAATTAGAATAGCAACTCCATTTGCAGGTCCTAGGCCAGGTAATGCACCAAAAATTGTACCTAAAACACATCCTATTAATGCTAGCGTAAAATTTTCTAGTGTTAATGCTACTCTGAAACCATCTATTAAAAAATTAAGTGTTTCCATTAAAATCCAAAAGGTCCTGTTGCAAGAGATAAGCCTAAAATTTTTCTAAATAAAATAAAAATTGTAACAGATATAATGAAACCTGCTGTAAAAGCTGAAGATAGTTTGGCTCCCAATCTCCAAGAAATAAAACTTGAAGCAAAAAATGTTGAAAAAACAAATCCTATTACGGGTAAGAAAATTGCATACATAATTAGAATTAAAGCAGTCATTAAAATTTCAATTATTTTTCCAAATTCAGGCCATTTTGGTTTTATATCGGGCTTAAAAATAAGAAATAAAGATGAAGATATTAAAAAGAAAGAAACAATATACGGATATGTTTTTGGACCAATATGGTCTGAAATAAAACTTTCTTCTACTATGTACGCAGAAAAAATATAAAAGATTGATATTAATAGTGTGAATATACCAAATACTCGGTCGTTCATAAGAATTCATAGCGCCTCTTACGAGGCGCTAAAATTTAATTGATTTATTTAATAATACCGATTTGTTTAGAAATAGTTTGTATTGAAGCAACTGAATTAGCAACAAAAGCTTCGAACGCTTTTCCTGATAAGTCTAACGGTGCCAAACCATTTTTAGCCATTGTTTTTTTCCATTGTGGCGTATCGTACATTTTTTTAATCGCGCCAGCCCAAAAGTTATAAGCATCATCGCTCATTCCTTTTGGAACATAAAAGCCTCTCCAGTTAGCTCCTACAACATTTACACCTTGTTCTTTAGCAGTGTAAAATTTAGAAAAATCACCTGGAAGTCTATTTGGTGAAAGCACAGCTATAATCTTAATATCTCCTGCATCAACAAAACCTTTGATTTCAGAAACATCACCTGTAAAAATTTGAACATTTCCAGCAAGTAATTGAGTTACAGCATCTCCACCGCCATCAAAAGAAACGTATTTAATTTTACGAACATTAGATATTCCGTATTCTTTTGCAGCCATTAAAACTTTAAGATGATCCCATCCGCCTACAGCAGATCCACCGCCAACAACCCATTTTTTAGGTTTTGATTTAAGATTTTCTAAAAGTTCTCCTAATGTTACAACATCTGAATCCCCAGCTACTGCGATTACACCGTAATCAGCACCAATTGTTCCAACCCATTTAACTTGATCCATTGAATTTCCAGGATAAGCGCCTTGAGCAAGTCTTGTTGCTGTTGCTGCTGACGCTGCAACGATTAATGAATTATCTGAGCCTCTTTTGTTAACTACTTCAGCGAAAGCTTTACCGCCACCGCCACCGGCCATATTCGTAACCTCTAATGAACCATTAATTATACTAAGATCTTGAAGTGCTTTACCTACTGCTCTGCAAGTAAAATCCCAACCACCACCAGCATTTGCTGGAGCTATGCATTTAGTATTATTAGGTTCAAATGATAAGCTTGAAACTGTCGAATATAAAACTAAAGATAAAACTAATGTTATCTTTGATATGAATTTAAACATTTTTTTTCCCCTTTTATTGTTGTTAATTTTATTCATCTCACCAAAATAGGCTAGAGGAGTCAAACGGTATTGGACTAGAAAAGACCTTAAAAGATACCAGTTTCTGAAAGCTTCTTAACTTTATTACCTTTTTTTACTTCAATATGTAATTTTTGAATATCACGAGCACTCAATTTTTTTAAATTTTGTACATTTTTCAAAAATTTCCTAGATTCACTAATTGTAATAACGCCATCCGTTAAAGATTTAAATTTTTCAACATAATTAGATCTTGTAAATGGTCTTCTGCCACTTGGGTGTGCATCCGCTAAGCCTAGTTCATCTGAAATAATACTACCGTCTTTCATTGTGATTATAACCTTGCCGCCAAAACATTTTTGTTTTGGATCAGGATGATGATATTTTTTAGTCCATTCAGAATCTTCAAAAGTTTTGATTTTTTTCCAAAGCTCCACTGTACTTTTTCTTCTAGCTCTTTCAGTTGCGTAAGATTTCACATGATGCCAAAAACCATCTTCTAATGCTACAGCAAAAATGTACATAATAGAGTGATCTAGCGTTTCTCTACTTGCATTAGGATCCATTTTTTGTGGATCGTTAGCCCCAGTACCAATTACGTAATGAGTATGGTGACTAGTATAAATTTCTATTTTATTTATTTTTTCAGTATTGCCTACTCTTTTTTTTAAACTTCGTGCAAGATCAATAAGTGCTTGAGCTTGGTATTCTGCTGAATGTTCTTTTGTATAAGTTTCAAGAATTGCTTTTTTGGATTCATTTCTTTCAGGAAGTGGCACTGTATATTCCGCATTTTTTCCTCCAAGAACATAAGCTATCACGCTGTCTTCACCTTCGTAGATAGGACTTGGTGCACCCTCTCCTCTCATACATCTGTCAACTGCCTCTATTGCAAGTTTGCCCGCATGAGCTGGGGCGAAAGCTTTCCAACTAGAAATTTCTCCTTTTCTTGATTGTCTTGTTGAAATTGTAGTGTGTAGAGCTTGTTGGATGGATTGATAAACTACATCGATTGGTAAATTTAATAACGTTCCAATGCCAGCGGCCACACTTGGTCCGAGATGTGCAATATGATCTATTTTATGTTCGTGTAGGCAAATTGCTTTAACTAGATTAACCTGAACTTCATATCCTGTTAAAATTGCACGAATTAAATTCATTCCATTACATTTCATTTGTTGTGCAACAGCTAAGATTGGAGGAATATTGTCTCCTGGATGTGAGTAATCTGCTGCAAGAAAAGTATCATGAAAATCTAATTCACGTACAGCTGTACCGTTTGCCCATGCTGCCCATTCGCAATGAAATTTTTGTTTGCTATCAATACCAAAAATTGTTGCACCATTTTTTCTTGGATGTGCTAGTGCCATATCTCTAGCAGAAACAACTGGTTTTCTAGAAAATGAAGCGATCGCAACTGATGCATTGTCGATTATTCTATTAATAACCATTTCAATTGCATCGCCACTTGGTTTAGATTTATCTGTTGCAATTTCAGCGATTTGCCAAGCTAACTGATCTTTTTTTTTTAAATTAGCAGATGATGGGTGAACTTTAACTTTAATTTCTCTCATATGATTAACTTAACATATTTCTTAGAACAAATTGAAGTATGCCTCCATGTTTATAATACTCAACTTCATTTTCAGTATCTATTCGACATAACAGTTGAATTTTTTTAATTGTCCCATCTACATATTTAATTTCACATTCAACTTCTTGTCTTGGGTCAACGCCTTTTTCAATATTTGTAAAACTAAATAACTCCGAACCTTTAATGTTTAACTTTTTTCTATCAAACCCTTCTTTAAATTCAAAAGGTAGAATTCCCATACCAACTAAGTTTGATCTATGAATTCGCTCAAAACTTTCAGCTATAACTGCTTTGACACCTAAAAGTTTTGTTCCTTTAGCCGCCCAATCTCTTGAGGAACCAGTTCCGTATTCTTTCCCTGCGATAACTACTAAATCATTTCCTCTTTTTTTGTATTCCATTGCAGCTTCGTAAACGCTCATTGCTTTGTTGTCTGGAAATAATGTTGTAACACCACCCTCAGTACCTGGAGCCATTTCATTTCTTATTCTTATATTGCCAAACGTTCCACGCATCATAACTTCATGATTTCCTCTTCTTGCGCCATAGGAGTTAAAGTCTTTTTGTTGGACCTGATGGGTCATAAAATAATCCCCTGTGGGACTATCTTTTTTAATAGTTCCTGCTGGAGAAATGTGATCTGTTGTAACTGAGTCTGCTAAAACTAATAATGGTCTTGCATCTTTAATTTCAAAAAAACCTTCAGGTTGATCTGGTAGATCTTCAAAAAAAGGTGGTCTTTTTACATAAGTTGATTCATCATCCCAATTATAAATACTGCTATCAACTGTTTTAATTGAGCTCCATTCTTTAGATCCTTCTGAAACATTTGAATATCTGTTAATAAACATGTCAGCATTAATTGAGGTTAAAATTAAATCTTCTATTTCTTTATTGCTAGGCCAAATATCTTTTAAGAATACATCGTTTCCTGATTTATCTTTTCCTAAAGGTGTTTTGTATAAATCAAAATGCATAGTTCCAGCTAAAGCATACGCTACAACTAATGGGGGGGACGCTAAATAATTAGCTTTTACATCTGGGTTAATTCTACCTTCAAAATTTCTATTACCTGATAAAACTGAAACTGCATAAAGATTTTCTTTTTGTATGGCGTTAGAAATATTTTGATTTAAAGGGCCAGAATTTCCAATACAAGTAGTACAACCATATCCAACTAAATTAAATCCAAGTTGATCTAAGGGTTTATTTAGTCCTGCTTTTTCTAAATAATCAGTTACTACTTGAGAGCCTGGTGCTAAAGAAGTTTTAACCCAAGGTTTTACCTTCAAGCCTTTCTCAATAGCTTTTTTTGCTAATAAACCAGCTCCAATTAAAACACTTGGATTGGAAGTGTTTGTACAAGAAGTAATTGCAGCAATAACGATATCTCCATCTTTTATACTAAAATCAGTTCCTTCGACTTTAGCTTCTAAGGATTTTTCCCTTTTTGTATTTTCTTTTTGTACTTTTGCAAAAGCAGTTGATGCTTCTGTTAATAAAACTTTGTCTTGAGGTCTTTTTGGTCCCGAAATACTTGGTACAACCATACTTAAATCTAAAGAAAGTGTATCTGTAAAAATCATATCATCACTTGCCCAAAAGCCTTGTGCCTTAGAATAGTTTTCAACTAAATCAATTGTGTTTTGATCTCTTCCTGAAAATTTTAAATATTTTAAAGTCTCTTCATCAACTGGGAAAAAGCCACAAGTTGCACCATATTCTGGTGCCATATTGGCTATGGTCGCTCTGTCAGCTAAAGTTAAATTTTTTAATCCTGCTCCATAAAATTCTACAAATTTTCCTACGACACCTTTGGCTCTAAGCATTTGTACAATAGTTAAAACTAAATCTGTTGCAGTTGTTCCTTCTGTAAGTTTTCCACTAACCTCGAAACCTATAACCTCTGGAATTAACATTGAGATAGGTTGACCTAGCATTGCAGCTTCTGCTTCTATACCACCTACTCCCCAACCTAGGACTGATAATCCATTTACCATTGTTGTGTGGCTATCGGTTCCCACTAATGTGTCAGGATAAGCATAACTCTCTCCATCATGGTCGGTTGACCAAACAACTTTAGATAAATATTCTAAATTAACTTGGTGACAAATTCCTGTGCCTGGAGGAACAACTCTAAAATTATTAAATGCTTTTTGACCCCATTTTAAAAAAGAATATCTCTCACCATTTCTTGAAAATTCTTGTGCAACATTTTTTGTAAATGAATCTTTAGTAGCATATGCATCAACCATCACTGAATGATCAATTACAAGATCAACTGTCGATAGAGGATTAATTTTTTTAGGATCTTTATTCTTAGATTGTACTGCGTCTCTCATCGCTGCTAAATCTGCTACAGCTGGTATACCGGTATAATCTTGCATTAATACTCTTGCTGGCCTGTAAGCAATTTCAGTATTTGAACTCTTAGTCTTTAGCCATTCTTTTAAGGCAACTATTTGTTTTTTTTTAACTGTTAGATCGTCTTCATATCTTAATAAATTTTCTAATAAAACTTTCAGGGATTTTGGAAGTTTAGAAATACCTTCTAGGCCATTTTGTTCTGCTTTTTTTAAATTAAATATTTTATAAGTTTTTGATGAAACCTTAATTTCATCTAGTGATTGAAATGAGTTTTTACTTTTTATAAGCATGCGCTATACATAAAACATAATAACACAAACTATAAGTAAAAAAGACATTGAATAATTAAAAATCTTTATAAAATTTTCGTTTGTGGCAACTTTTCTCAAGTATTTACCGATCAGGACCCAAAAAGTCACACTGGTTATGGTTATGATAAACATTATAGATGTGACCCATATAGCGTCTCTTAAATAATTGTTATTAGGATCAAGAAATGTTGAGACAATTAACATGGCAGTTAATATTCCCTGGGGGTTAATAGTCTGGAGGAGCAGAGTATCGACGAAAGTTATTGGTGCCTTAGTAGCTTTAGTTGTTCGCATTTTAGTAAATGCAACTTTATAAGCAAGAAAAACTATGAAAATAGTCCCAAGAATCTTAACTATACTTTGTAAAAAAGGAAACTGTTGAAATACAAAAATTAAACCAGATTCAAACATCACTAATATAAAAGACCACCCAAAACCAACACCAAAAATTAAAGGTACTGTTTTTATAAATCCAAAATTAAAACCTGAGTGTGAGGCAATAATATTATTAGGTCCAGGTATGTAGGCGCCGGCTATACCAAAAAGTATTAGAGTAGTTAATTCAGGGTACATAATTTAAAAGATTTTTAAACTATTTTTTAAGCAATGTCTAAACCGTTATCTGTTTTTTGTGAGGGATGAACTAAAACAACTTTTCCATCTTTTTCAATGGCTCCTAGAATTAAAACTTCCGAAACTACTCCGGCAATATTCTTAGTTTGAAAATTACAAACACCTATTACTTGTCTGCCAATTAAACTTTCTTTGTTGTAGTAATGGGTAATTTGAGCTGAGGATTGTTTAATTCCTATTCCTTCACCAAAATCAACTTTTAAAACTAAAGAGGGCTTTCTAGCTTTTTCATTCTTTTTAACCTCAAGAATAGTGCCTAATTTTATTTGAACTTTTTTAAAGTCTTCATATGTTATTTCCACTTTACTCCTTTCAAAAAAAAGGGGGCTTTCGCCCCCTTTTAAATTT
>Ga0308001_10000455_pt1 | contig 19327 bp, 13 predicted proteins | sample Neamet5_FD_203167 | JGI IMG/M metagenome (GOLD analysis project Ga0308001, IMG submission 203167) | Marine microbial communities from water near the shore, Antarctic Ocean - #5 | ecosystem: Environmental > Aquatic > Marine > Unclassified | place: Southern Ocean | collected 2014-06-04
TTTAAATAACAAAGCTATTGCTTCATATAAGTAAATCTTATACGAATTTAACTATTATAACAAAAAATAATCCCTTTTTTTAACATTGTATAGCGTCAGACCAATGTGGACTCTTAATTCAAAATAATTTGGATTCAATCATTTACTCCTTTTAAATTTGTATTCCAACCAGTATTTCTCAATATATTCCAGCGTTTTCCCTTTGGTTTCCGGCATAATCTTCCATCCAATCCACATGGTCGGGATGCAGAAAAACGCAAAAATCCAGAATGTAATTGCGGGGCCCAAATTATCCAATGAAAGTGGAATAAACTGTCCAATAATTGAGGTGCCAATCCAGACTGCCATTGTTGCAATAGACATGGCCCTACCACGAATTTTTGTCGGATATATTTCCGATATAATAACCCAAACAACAGGTCCAAGTGAAAATGCAAATGATGCGATATAAATCAGGATTAAGCTTAAAAGTAGAATTCCTTCTGCCTGATTTATAAAGAACAAAAATCCAATGGCAATAAGTGAAATAAACATTCCCATTGTCCCGGAAAGTAACAAAGGTTTCCTGCCAAATTTATCGATTTGCCAAATGGCAAGCAGTGTAAACAGCATAAGTACTACTCCAATAACTACCTGGCTTCCCAGCGCATCACTTAATGCAAAGCCGGCTTGTTCCATGATGCGAGGGCCATAATAAATAATCGCGTCAATACCGGTAAATTGTTGCAAAACAGCTAGTGATACCCCAAGAAATAATGCCAACTTAATTCCTGGATCTAAAATCAGGTTTTTTGATTTTTTTTCTGTTTCAAGTGAATCCAGAATTTCTTTTATTTCATGGTCAGCCTCCCTATCACCTGAAGTTTTTAAAAGGATTGCCTTGGCCTTGTCCGGTTTTCCTTTTATTACCAGCCAACGTGGACTTTCAGGTACCGTAAGCAGCAAAATAAAAAAAGTCATGGCCGGAATTGATTCCATCCCCAACATGGCGCGCCAAACTTCAGTTTTAAATACTAAAATCAGTATATCACTAATAAAAAAACCCTGCCCTGAAGATTGGTTAAGCAGCCAGGCATTTACAAAATAGGAAACTAAAATGCCTACAGCGATGGCGAGTTGATAAATTGCAACTAATCTTCCACGAATAGCCGGTGGCGATATTTCAGAAATATACATGGGTGACAACATGGAAGCAATCCCTACACCCATTCCACCTAGAAAGCGGTAAATAACCAATATTGAGAAGGAATCTATTAAGGCACAACCAAATGCAGAAATAGCAAAAAGAGTGGCGGTTAAAAGCAGTACTTTTTTACGGCCATATTTATCGGTAAGCCATCCAGCAAACGAAAGGCCAAAAACACATCCAACCAATGCACAGCTTACATACCATCCTTCCATAGCAGCATTCAATGCAAACTGTGAACGTACCATAGAGAGCGTTCCAGAAATAACTGCAGTGTCGTAACCGAATAAAAATCCTCCTAAAGAAGCGGTGATTGTTAACCACCAGATATACGCTATGTTTTTATTTTTTGCCAAATGTAAATTTTTTCAAAGACTGGCGGCTGGATCTGTTATTCAATTACATTAAAACTACCATTTAACCGGATATCTTCCGAAGAGCTTCCAATCATTACTTCAAATTCTCCAGGTTCAACTATCCAGTCCAAATTTTTATCCAGCATTTTAAGTTCTTTGAAACCCAATTCGAACGTTAGTTGTTTTGATTCGCCGGGGTTAAGCCTGATTTTTTTGAATCCCTTTAATTCTTTGACTGGTCTAACCACACTACTTAATTTATCTCGGATGTATAATTGAACTACCTCACTACCGGCCATATCTCCGGTATTTTTCACTTCACAGGTCACCCTCATTTTTCCATATTTTTCAATTGCATTTGTTGAAAAAGTCAGGTTGCCGTAATCAAAGGTTGTGAAGCTTAACCCGTAACCAAATTCATACAGCGGAGTTGATTCTTTTAAATCAGCATAAGAATTTCCCCAGCCTTCGTTTAACCAATAACTTTTAGATGGTTTGTAATTGTAGTAAACTGGTAATTGCCCTGCATGCCTTGGGAATGTGACCGGAAGTTTTCCACTTGGATTTACATCACCAAACAAAATATTAGCAACTGCTTCGCCGCCTTTTTCTCCGGGATTCCAGGCTTCTACTATTGCAGGCACGTTTTCGTCCACCCAATTAATTGCCAGGGCTCTGCCGTTTATCAAAATCACAACGGTCGGTGTTCCTGTTGCATGAACTTTCTGAACCAGTTCTTTTTGAAGCCCGGTTAATTCAAGTGTTGCGACATCATAAGCTTCTCCGGAGGTTCCTTTTTTATCTTCCGTCTGCCAATCGTTTTCACCTAAAACAATAACAGCAACATCTGATTCTTCAGCTGCTTTAACTGCTTTGTCAATTTCATCTAATTCATTTCCGATTACATTACAACCTTGCACATAGTTAACTTTTGTGTTATCACCGACTTTATTTTTAATTCCATCAAGAACGGTGGTGATTGGCTGTAAAACAGTATATGAAGTATAATCTCCTAACTGATTTTTTTCATGATCAGCGTTTGGGCCAATTACCGCTATTGAATTTATATTTTTACTTAACGGAAGTAAATTATCTTCATTTTTAAGTAGAACAATTCCTTCATGTGCTGCTTTTAATGCCAGGCTTTGATGCTCTTCCGAATGTGAAATCTCAACAGCTTTATCCACATCAACAATTGTATTATCAAATAATCCCAATTCAAATTTTAGTTTCAAAATCCGACGAACTGAGCGATCTATGGTTTCCATTGCAACTTTTCCTTCATTCACATTTTCAATCATTTCATTAAAATATCCCTGATTGAAAAAGATACTTAAATCCACACCGGCATTAGCTGTCATAGCTGCTGCTTCCTTTATCGTTTCTGCCATCCCGGTATAAACCAAAGTGTTTACTCCATGACCTTCACTTAAAACCACCCCTTTAAAGTTTAGTTCCTCTCGCAAAAGACCAGTGAGAATATCTTTTGAGTTGTGTGCTGGGATTCCATCGATGGTGGGATATGTGGCCATAACACCCAATGCACCAGATTCTTTGATTCCTGCTTCCCACGGTGGAAGAAAAACTTCTCGAAGCGTTCGTTCTGAAATATCCATTGCCCCTCGTTCCAGACCGCTCACCGGCTCGCTTTGTCCAGGAAAATGACACAATCCGGCAACAACTTTATCCTTTGCAGAAACATCATTGCCCTGGATTCCTTTTACAATAGCTGAAGCATATCTTGCACACATAAAAGGATCTTCGCTATACCCTTCCTGGTTTCTTCCTAACCGAGGATCACGGAGGGGTTCGATTACAAGGGTGAACAACTGGTGAATTCCAACCGACCGTGCTTCTTTTGCTGCTGCTGCGTAAACATCTTCTATCAAATCTATATTCCATGTACTTCCAAGGGCAGGACCTTCTGGGAAAATAGTTGCCCCCGATGACATCACACCATGTGTACCTTCTTCTGTTACCAATAAAGGTATTTTCAACCTTGTTTGGCCTAATGCAACTTTTTGTAATTCATTATGCATGTTTGCCTGTTGACCGGCCCCTTCCAGCATAATTTCGCATGAAAGACCAAAGAATCCCCCACATGGACCGATACTTTCAATCTGAGTTCCTTTGGCAAAATTCATGCTTCCTTCAATTCTCTCATCTATACTTTCACCCAGCTCTTCGCTACTGTAACCGGGGATTAAATTCAATTGACCCACTTTTTCTTTGAGGGTCATTCTCGAAATCAGGTCTTCAATTCTTTGATCATCCGTTAAAGCAGGATTCTGATATGGTAACATGGCAGAGAAAGGAAGGTCAGCTCTTTTTTCACGGACATATTTCGCAATAGTATGGACATCATCAATCCATATTTCGTTTGCAGGGTCCATTGCATATTTGCAAATGGCCTCAAGGGTTTCCAAAAGAACAGTTTGAGATCCTCCCTCGTCTGTTTCATGTCCAGCCAGAACAAGCCAACTTCCGGTTTCTTTTGCATTGTCAATCAGAACTTTAATTTGCTCAAAGCTTTTACCATCCATTTCCATTCCTGTGAGTTGCGCCATATCACAATAAACCGGATCATTTGGAACTTCGGCAAGCCATGTTCTTCCTGTTTCAAACATGGAAGAAATCAGTGGGACAAGACTTTGTGTTTCTTTTGCTTTTCCTATAAAAGTATGTCCGCAGGGATAGGCGTAGGATGATGGAGTTATGCCCAAACTGTTTTCAATTATCTCGTTTGCTGAGTCCAATTCTGCATGCATACTTTGTAAAGTATAATTTTCTATTGGTGTATCTCTAGCCCAATCGAAATTTCCCCAACAAGGATGAACAATTGAATGATTTCCAATTTCGTGACCATTTTTTACTGCCTTTTTCCAATCGTCAATTCGCTGAATCATAGCGTCAGGAGAGATATAAAATGTTGCTTTTACATTATACTTATCCAGTAATGGAATTCCCTTTTCAACCTGGCTAAATCTTGCATCATCAAAGGTCAGACTTAATCCCATTTTTTTACCATCGGGCCATTGAAATTCAGATTTCACCATGGGATTTGGATCCTCCACATAGGATTGTGCATTTGCAGTAGTTAATGCAGTTCCTAAGATTAATGCAATTAATAGCAGATCCTTCATAATGTTTTAATTTTGGTTACATGAAAAAGAGAAGCAAACAATTTAATTAAAATGATTTCTATAAATTTAAAAATCATCATCTAATTCATCAATCCTTCCTGAAAACCATAATAAGCCGGTTTAGGTTTCAGATTATAATCAAAGAGACAAGGCCAATCCATTAGGTTGAAAAATCCTCGAATCCAGGTATCTCTGTCATTAAAGCCCCAAAATGTAATTCCATATTGCTGAGATTTAGGAACAATTTCTTTATACATTTTTACCAAATTTTTATATTTCTCTGCCTGATCCTGAAGCTGGTCTTCCGTAATTTCAGAATATATTTGGATCCCGCCATTTTCAGTGTCATCATGTTTATTAAATATAATATCCACTTCAGAAAGATGTACCTGTAGTCCTGTTTCTGCAGCTTTCTTTAATGAATAGGCAATGATCTCATCTGGTATATCCATGCGAATATGCATTTGAAAACCAATGCCTGAAATAGGCACACCTTTAGTTTTCAATTTATCAATCATTCTAAGAACCCCATGAAGTTTGGCAGTATCCCGTTCAATATTAAAATCATTATAAAACAATATGGCTGAAGGATCGGCTTCATGTGCATAGGTAAATGCTTTAGCTATATATTCTTCTCCTAAAACTTCATACCAAATTGTTTTTCGATAGTTGCCTCCCTTGGTTTCAAATCCCTCATTCACAACATCCCAACCATCAGCTTTACCTTTGTATCTTCCTACATAGGTATGAATATAATCCTTTAAAAATCCTTCAAACCAAATACTATCTTTTAAGGCTTTTTCTTTTACCCATGCCGGTGTAGATTCCTGCCAAATTAAATTATGACCATGGAGCCTCAAATTATTCGTTTCAGCATATTGAAGAATGCTGTCGGTTCTTATCCAATGATACTTTCCTTCCACCGGAAGTATATTGTACATTTTCATATCATCTTCTGCGGTAATACTATTGAAATTCTCTAATTGAATTTCTTGAAGTTGTTTATCCAGTAATATTTTTTTTATATTCATGGCGGTTCCAATGGGAAACTCGGCATGATTTTTTAATCCTTTGTTTAATTTCTGTTTGTAACTACAGGAGGTGAAGACAAGGGACGTACAAATAAGGACATATGTAGTTAAAATTCTTATATTTAATTTCATATTATGTAGGCAACTTTAGCCGAATTAACTCATTCTAGGCACTTTTTATAATAAAAATTTATAATTACTGAATTATATTAGATAATTTATTCTGATTGAAATTATTTTGAAATTTCAAAACGAAATTCTGATAAATTAGAATTTGAAAGCAGTTGATGACATGTATCCTTGAACGCTTGCTTTATCAAAGCTTTTTGGTCGTCAGTTAATTTGGAAGCAATACAAAATAGCACAGTCCTGTCAACATAACTATCTAATACGGGCAATGTTCCTTTTTCGTAGGTATACCCTTTTGCGAATTCGTTTTCCTGTAATTCCCAAACTGAATGATGACCGCAAATTGATTTTTTACCAACCAATGCTGGAATATTTGAATAAATATGTAATCCCCAATCGAGCATGTGAATAGGATAATAACCACCGGGCCTTACTTTGATTCCGTTTTCCATCAATCCATCTCTGAATTTGAATGCAGTTTCTTTGGCATCGAATGTCATTTTCAGGAAATTACCACTATCACCGGCTGGGTCTGCTACATGTCTTGAACTTATTCCTTTGTATGGAGAAATAATTCTAATTAATTCATGTTTGAAATCGCGCATCGAAGATGTGATCAGATCAATTTTTTGCAACTGAACACGAACAATGGCAGCTGTGATTTCACTCATCCGACAGCCAATTCCCCAATACTGATAGTCCTCGTTCTCAGTATCGTAGTTTCCTTCTGTATCTTTTATGTATCCCACATCGTGGATTGAAAAAGCTTTTTTGTATAAATCTTCCGAATTGGTAACAACAGCGCCACCTTCACCTGCGGTAATATTTTTATTGATCTGAAATGAAAAAATGCTCATGTCGCCAAACGAACCTGCTTTTTTCCCAAACTGTGAAGCACCACATGATTGTGCATTATCTTCCAGTAACAGAATATTTTTCTTTTTACATATTTCGGCAACTTTTTCGATTTGCCCCATTACGCCCCCCATAGGAACCATAATAGCAACTTTGCTTCGACTGGTAATTTTGCGTTCCATATCTTCTGGATCCATATTAAATGAATGATCAACATCCACCAAAACAGGGATAGCACCACTTCGAACCACTGCACCTACAGTTGATACCCAGAAATAACCGGGCATCAAAACCTCATCACCAGGACCGACACCCATTGCGGCTAATGCGACTTGCAGAGCAGCAGTACCGTGTGATACCCCAAGGCAATATTTCACGCCTATGTAGGCTGCAAATTCCTTTTCTAATTTCTCAACTTCATGTTGAAAATCTATACCATAATATCGAAAAGGTGATTGGGCACGAACAACCCTGGTTACGGCTTCAACTTCTTCTTCGCCATAATGCAATGCTCCGGGCCACTCTTGGGGGAGCTCCAAAATTTTATCTTTAATAGTATTCATAATATCGATTTTTCATAAAAGCAATATTAATGGTGAGTCTTGAAACTATCAATATCTAAAATGGCAAAGAAGATATTGATTTAGGCAATTTGGTTGAATTGACATCAAAAAGTATCGGTTTCGTGTTTTCAAAAGGCAAATATTTTCTGCCCTGAATCAACTTGAAAATTAATGAGAAAAGTCTTTTCTTTTCGCTTTGATAGTTTCAAATTTTGTATAAAAACTTTTGAATGCTAAAGATTACTGAAGTCGACTTAGGAATAAGGGCGAGGATCTGACTTCTGTGAAAAAGAACGGTTCTTTTTGATACTGACTGATTTTATTTGTAAACAATTAACATGAATATCATGATAAAAACTATCCAACTACTCATCATTATCCTTATAATCAATCCTTTTCAAAGTGTTGCTCAAAATAAAGAATTTACATGGCCAAATGGGGCTAAAGCCGCCATATGTCTAACCTCTGATGATGGTTTGGACTCATAGCTTGATATTGCTATACCTGATCTTGAAAATGAAAATCTCTAAGGGACTTTTTATCTTACGGGAGATTTTTTTACTCCAGGTAGAATAGATAAATGGAAACAAGCTGCCAGGAAAGGACATGAGCTGGGGAACCATATCATAGTGATGAATTTGATTTTTCGGATCATGAATTTTTTGATCATATCTATGAACTGGGCGAGAGGATAAGCAGGATGAAGGAAATTCGACAATCCAAATCAGCCAGGGGTCCACAACACGGTTTATATATCAACAGACTGGGCTATTACATCATATCCCTTTCTTCGATAGCTATATTCTCCTTCAGAAAATTCTGTTGCATTTTAATTTCATCCGAAGGGGTGGCGGCAAGAGGTAAATCAAAAGCCTTTGCTACACCTTCATAAACTATTTTGCCATTAACAATGTTAAGTCCCTTATTTAACTCTTCATTGTCTTTACATGCTTTTTCCCAACCTTTATTGGCCAATTGGATGGCATATGGTAGAGTCGCATTAGTTAAAGCCAATGTTGAGGTGTAAGGTACAGCTCCGGGCATATTGGCCACACTATAATGAACCACATCATCGATAATATAAATTGGATCATTGTGGGTTGTAGGTTTGGTAGTTTCAAAGCATCCGCCTTGATCCACAGCCACATCAACCAATACTGTCCCTGGTCTCATGTCTTTCAGCATGTCTCTGGTGACCAATTTAGGGGCTTTGGCTCCTGGGATCAGAACCGCACCAACGATCAAATCATGATCCTTAATCATTTCTCTTATGTTGTATTCACTCGACATCAAAGTTTTGACATTTGCTGGCATCACATCATCAAGATATCTCAATCTTTCAAGGCTCAAATCTAGAATAGTAACATCGGCACCAAGTCCTGCAGCCATTTTTGCAGCTTCCGTCCCTACCACACCACCGCCAATTATCATTACCTTGGCAGGTCTTACGCCTGGTACACCGCCAAGTAAAATACCGCGTCCTTGAAGGGGTTTTTCCAAATATTTAGCTCCTTGTTGGATAGACATCCTTCCTGCTACTTCCGACATTGGCACTAGCAATGGCAGTGACCTATCAGTTTTTTCTACTGTTTCATATGCCAGACAAACGGCCTTGCTAGCAATCATTGCATTGGTAAGTGGTTCGTGAGAAGCAAAGTGGAAATAGGTAAATACCAACTGATCTTCCTTGATAAGACTGTATTCTGCTTCGATCGGTTCTTTCACCTTGATGATCATTTCAGCTTTACCATATACATCTTCTATTGTTGGTAGAAGATCAGCTCCTACGCTTTTGTATTCATCATCAGAAAACCCACTTCCTTCACCGGCAGTAGATTGTACGAAGACTTCGTGTCCGTGTCTTTTTAATTCCTTCACGCCCGATGGAGTGACAGAAACACGATTTTCATTGTTTTTAATTTCTTTGGGTACCCCGATAATCATATGTTGAATATTTAGTGATGTACTGATGTTTAATTAATTTTAGGAAATATTTTTGCATTTTTTTAAGGTGATTGGGCACGAACAATCCTGGTTACGGCTTAAACTTCTTCTTCGTCATAATGCAACGCTCCGGGCCACTCCTGAGGGAGCTCCAAATTTTTATCTTTATTGGAGTCTTCAATAAAATTAATAAAATCGACTCCGGTACTCAGAGAATCTAAAAGCGTAAAAAGTTTTTGAACCTTGACCTCTTTTTGGAAGAAAAAATAATAAATACCGCTAGATACAGCTAAAATTGAAAGGAATAAAATTAAATTTTGACGCTTCACTATATAAATTTTAATACCTAATAATCAAATAATGAAAGGTTATCCGCTCAATGAGTGACACTGATAAATACATATTTTTAAATAAATAAAAAAAAATTAAGATAACCTTTCAATTCAGTCATCCTACTTTTTTAGATTAAAACTTCACAGGAAAAAGGGTCATCAATAAAAGATTATTGCATCTATTACTAATATGAAGAAGAAACATAACCCTTAAAACCTGCGAAATTTATTTTTTTATATAATTAGAATAATAGTATTCATGATATCGATTTTTGATAAAGTAATATTAATGATGAGTCTTGAAACTATCAATATCAAAAATGGCAAATAAGATATAGATTTGGGCAATTTGGCTGAATTGACATCAAAAATACTGTGCGAAGAATGGTTCGAGGGTTAAGTGTAATGAATAACTTTCTATATGCCTTAGACGGCCAGGAAGTGAGGTCCTACGCTTATACTTGTAGTGAAACAGAAGCTGGTGGGGTTTCAATCATAGACTCGCTAGTCGCATCAGGATTATTTGTTGGTGCCCGGGGTTTAGAGGCGGGTGTGATAAAAAATTTCAGGGATTTGAACCTTTTCAACGTGCCAAGTTTTTTTGCAGATTTGGACATTGCCAAAGACATGATACCTGTCGCGGAAGAAGCAAAAGAGGCAGGAGGCCTAGCTGTTTTCACATTTCATGGTGTTGGAGGAGATTACCTGAAAGTGTCTCGTGAAGATCATTATCAACTGCTCAAATATTTAAACCAAAACAGGGAATATTATTGGACTGCACCTTTCAGGGAAATTGTTCAACATATTATTAAAGAAAAGAAAAGATTGGGCTGGGATTAATTATTCTACGTCTATTTAAACAGTTAAAGGCAAAGAGAAGAAAATAAATGTTGTCGAAAAATATAAGTTAATTCGACATACACAGGTCATAAAATCTTTGCCACATACTTCCAATAAAACATATAAATCAATAATTGGTATTCGATGTTCGAAATTCAACATGTTAGTCCTAGGTAACCTTTTCTATTACTAATATTCTTTTTGTATTTGAGAATTTAACTTATCTATTATTGACTTTTGTTCATTAATTGCTGAATTTCTTTATAGGTCACAAGTTGTATATTGTTTTGTTTCAAAACATTCTGAAATTCTTCACTTAGCACATAATCCAGGTCACGCTGTCTCCATGCCGCACCCCAGTCAGGTTTGTTGATACAGACTGCTTTCATTTCATCATCATCGTAGGCCAAATGGACGAGGATTACGTTTAATCCCGGCTGTAAGTTATTGATGATATCATTATAGTAATTATTCCATTCATCCGCCGCTATTTCCGGGGGTGCTATATATGCATTATTGACTGTAATAAAAAAAGGATCGATTTGTTTAAAAGCTTCAGGATAACCATCCGTAAAATTCATTGGCAGGAACACCGGTATATTAAATTCCTTTCCAATTTTTTGATAAGACTTGTAAAATTCCGGATGATAAAATAATGTAAACATATGGCTATCCAGATGTGTCGGTTGAATGCCAAAATCTATCGCTCGCTGTACTTGGGCCCTAAGCTCGGCTTCAACCTCCTCAGGCCGGGCATTGGCTGCTACTTCTTCTGAGGTGGCATAAAAATACCCTTCTTCGTTTAACAAACTCGGAATTTCCGAAGCAGGCAAAACACCATCCCATTTATAGTTTTCCCATTCTGCATTCAAAGTAAGATGAAGTCCAAAGTCAAAACCGGGATTATCTTTTATATAGGTGGCAATATCTTTAAACCATGGGCAGGGTACCATAATACTGGCTGAATTGATCCCTCCTTTTTCCAATGCCTCGATTGATGCTTTGTTTTCAGAGTATGCAACCCCAATATCATCTGCATGCATGATCAGTAATTTTGTATCTTTTTCATAACCAAGTTTCTCGGCAAGATTCCTTTCCTGTCCCTTTGAGACATTGACCAGGGTTAGTGAAATTAACAAAAGGGGGAATTTTAAATACGTTATTTGGTTTATTGATTTATTCATGATATCGATTTTTGATAGACTCTATATTTCAATTTTAATACTGATTCATTAGACTATCAATATCTAAAATGGCAAAGAAGATATTGATTTAGGCTATTTGGTTGAATTGACATCAAAAAGTACCGCTTTCGTGTATTCAAAAAGCAAATATTTTCTACCTTGAATCAACTTTAAAATTAATGAGAAAAGTCTTTTCTTTTCGCTTTGATAGTTTCAAATTTTGTATAAAAACTTTTGAATACTAAAGATTACTGAAGTGGACTTAGGAATAAGGGCGAGGATCTGACTTCTGTGAAAAAGAACGGTTCTTTTTGATACTGACGGATTTTATATATAAACAATTAACATGAATATTATGATAAAAACTATCCAACTACTCATCATTCTCCTTATAATCAACCCTTTGCAAAGTGTTGCTCAAAATAAAGAATTTACATGGCCAAATGGGGCTAAAACCGCCATATGTCTGACCTATGATGATGGTTTGGACTCCCAACTGGATATTGCTATTCCTGATCTTGAAAATGAAAATCTCAAAGGGACTTTTTATCTTACAGGAGATTTTTTTACTCCAGATAGAATAGATAAATGGAAACAAGCTGCCAGGAAAGGACATGAGCTGGGGAACCATACTATTTTTCATCCTTGCTCAGGGAGTCATGATTTTGTTTGGGAGGAATATAAAAGTGAAAATTATACTGTGCGAAGAGTGGTTCGCGAGTTAAGTGTAATGAATAAATTCCTTTATGCCCTAGACGACCAGGAGGTGAGGTCCTACGCTTATACTTGTGGTGAAACAGAAGCTGGTGGGGTTTCAATCATAGACTCGCTAGACGCATCAGGATTATTTGTTGGTGCCCGGGGTTTAGAGGCAGGTGTGATAAAAAATTTCAGGGATTTGAACCTTTTCAACGTGCCCAGTTTTTTTGAAGATTTGGACATTGCCAAAGACATGATACCTGTCGCGGAAGAAGCAAAAGAGGCAGGAGGCCTAGCTGTTTTCACATTTCATGGTGTTGGAGGAGATTACCTGGAAGTGTCTCGTGAAGATCATTATCAACTGCTCAAATATTTAAACCAAAACAGGGAATATTATTGGACTGCACCTTTCAGGGAAATTGTTCAACATATAATTAAAGAAAAGAAAAGATTGGGCTGGGATTAATTATTCTACGCCTATTTAAACTGTTAAAGGCAAAGAGAAGAAAATAAATATTGGCCTACGATGATGATGAAATGAAAGCAGTCTGTGTGCAAAGCAGTTCATCGATGCATGTAAATAACCATTATAATCCTTATAAAAAATGAAAAAAAAAGAATTAAGAGTTGCACTGATAGGACATCAATTTATGGGAATTGCACATTCTAATGCATTCCTCAATGCTGGTATCTGGACTGATCTTCCAGTCAAAATAAGCATGAAGTGTTTATGTGCCAATGATACCGAGGACAATCTAAAGGCTTTTGCAGAAAAGTATGGATGGGAAAGCTATGAGACTGATTGGAAAAATGTTGTTAAGCGAGATGATATTGACCTTATAAGTATAGCTAGTCCAAATCATTTACATAAAGAAATTGCTTTAGAAGCAGCAAAATACGGGAAGCATATTCTATGCGAAAAACCGTTAGCAAATAATTTAAGCGATGCAAAAGAAATGCTAGACGCAGTAAACAAAGCCGGGGTAAGACATTGTTGTGGTTTCTCGTATCGTTTTACCCCATCACTGGCATTAGCACGTCAGTTTGTATTGGATGGGAAAATAGGAAGAATTTACCATGTTTTTGTGAGGTATGCCCAGGATTGGATAACTGATCCAAACTTTGGTATGGTTTGGCGTTTCGATAAAAAAATTGCCGGTTCAGGTCCCTTAGGTGATCTGAGTGCCCACTCGATAGATGCAACCCGCTTTATTACAGGTTTAAGCTTTAATCAGGTATGTGGCAATATGCAAACTTTAATTAAGGAGCGACCTTTAGACAGTAATAATCCAAATGGTCCAAAAGGAAATGTTACTGTTGAGGATGTTGCGCAGTTTCTTGTCAATTTTGAAGGAGGTGCCACAGGTTGCTTTGAATCAACACGTCTCGCTACAGGACGCAAAAACTACAATACTATTGAGGTAAATGGTGAAAAAGGTTCACTGGTTTGGAATTTCGAAGACCAGAATTATCTGATGTACTATGACAATGAGCAATCAGCTAAGGAAGCAGGTTTTCGAAAGATAAACGTAACACATGATGACCATCCGTATAATGGCGGCTGGTGGCCTCAGGGACATGGTATCGGATACGCCGACTCTTTTATAATTGAAGTGGCTGAATTTGTACGTTCAATAGCTAATAATGAATCCTTCAGTCCTGATTTTGAAGATGGTGTGAAATGCCAGGAAGTATTGGAAGCGATAGAGCGCTCAGCTGGAAAACGCACCTGGGAGAAACTTTAACTGGTCCTGAAATACTTGTAAATGGGAGGTCTAAAAATTAAAAATTTAAATTAAAAACGATGAAACAACAAAATTTACACAATTTAATTTTTCTCTTATTACTATTACTGAGTACATCCATTTACGCCCAGGAAATCCCATTACCCGAACATCCCCGTCCTGATTTTCAAAGGGAGCAATGGCAAAACCTGAACGGCACCTGGGCTTTTACGTTTGATGATCTGGATAAGGGCATCCAGGAAGGCTGGGCTGAGGGATCAACAGCATTTGATAAAACTATCCTGGTACCATTTCCATGGGGTTCCAAATTATCAGGTGTTAAAGATGAGGCAGATATTGGATGGTATCAGCGTGAAATAAAAGTTAATCAAAACTGGCAGGGAAAAAGAGTCTTTTTAACGGTTGGCGCTTCTGACTGGGAAACGAGCATTTGGCTTGATGGTACGTTGTTAGGCAAACACCTCGATGAACAGGGCTAAAACCTAAATCATAAAATTATGGGAGTAAGAAATTTCATTATTACATAAAGAGATCAAGTAGATATGGTAACAATTGGCAATCAAGAGTATTTCAAAGGAATAGAAAAGATCAAATTTATTCCCGCTTTCATAGCACTGCTTTTTCTAAATGGTTGTGCTGATCAGGCTGTTCCCGAATCAGCCAATAATAACAAAACACCATTGTTCAAGAGAATTCTCTCAAATCATAGTGGTATCACGTTCAAAAATGTAGTTGAAGAAAAGTATGAGACATTTTTTGAATGGTTTCCTTATGTATATAATGGTGGTGGCGTAGCCATTGGAGATATCAATAATGATGGCCTTCAGGATGTGTATTTTACAGCTAATGACGGATCCAATAAGCTTTATCTAAACCAGGGCAATCTTAAATTCAAAGACATAACTGAATCAGCCGGAGTGAACGGTGGGTCGGGTTGGCACAACGGTGTGACAATGGTTGACATCAACTCCGATGGATTTATGGATATTTATGTTTGCCGGGGTGGTTGGCAAGATACGGATGAAGAGCGAACAAATCTTCTATTTGTGAACCAGGGAGACCTGACTTTCAAGAAAAGTTCGGCTGAGTATGGCTTGGATGAAAACGGTTATTCAATACATGCTGTGTTCTTCGATATGGACAATGATTCCGACTTGGATGCCTATGTGATGAACCGTCCCGATTCGTTTAATCTTGGCCTTACTCAAATGGCTGAAAGAGCTTACAATTCACCTTCAAAAAATCGTGACAAATTATACATAAATGAGAATGGTAAATTTATTGAAAAGGGGCTTCAATCCGGCATTACAGAGAATTATGGATATGGATTAAGTGTAGTTGCAGCAGATCTGAATCAAGACGGATATACCGACTTATTCGTGTCCAATGATTTTGCTGTCAAAGACTACCTTTATATCAACCAAAAGGATGGGACTTTTAAGGAACAAATTGAAGATGCAACCAACCATATTTCTTTGTTTTCAATGGGTGCTGACATTGCTGATATTAACAACGATGGGTTAGAAGATCTTGTAGTTATGGAGATGAAACCCGAAGACTACATACGTTCGAAAGTTTCCATGCCATCAATGGATGTTAAGGGCTTCTTTGCGACTGTAAATGAAGGGCAGCACAAGCAGTATATGCACAACATGCTTCACTTAAATCAGGGTAATCTTTTCTTTAGTGAGATATCTCAACTTTCTGGTGTTTCAAAAAGCGAATGGAGTTGGTCAAGCCTATTGATTGATTTGGATAATGACGGGAATAGGGATCTCTTCATCACCAATGGAATGAGACGTGATTTTCATGATGGGGACGCAAAAATGAGGCTCCACGAATTTGCTTCAACAGCCGCTGAGCGATATGGAAGTTTTGAAGCAATGTGGCATGAAGGATTCTCTGAAATAGTAGGTGCATACAATTCAATAAAAGTTTCTAATTACCTGTTCAAAAACAATGGAGATTTGACGTATGAAAATATTTCAGAAGCCTGGGGCTTCAAGGATGAAAGCTTTTCACATGGAGCGGCTATTGCCGATCTAGACAATGACGGTGATCTCGATTTGATAGTGAACAACCTGGAAGGTGAAGCTTTCCTATATGAAAACAAATCCACTAATAATTACTTGAGGATAAACCTTCAAGGACCTGAAAAAAACCCCAATGGTCTTGGTGCAAAAGTGGCAATTTATTATGACGACAAAATGCAGTTTTTTGAGAACAAGACAGTACGTGGATACCTTTCCTCAAGCGAACCGATTGTGCATTTTGGGTTAGGTGATGTTGCTCAAATTGACAAGCTTATAGTGACCTGGAGTGATGGCAGACAAAACATATTGAAAAAGGTACAAGCAAATCAGATACTTAAAGTTGGTTACGCTTCCGCTATAGATGTAGAAGATGGAGAACCGGAAATCACAGGGTTTTTCACAGATGCTACTACTAGTACATTCAGTAATCCATTTACTCATAAAGAAAATGAATTTGATGAATATCGTAGCCAGGTGTTGTTGCCACATATGTTTTCTAAAAGTGGGCCTTTAGTATCCACTGGAGATGTAAATGGTGATGGAACCGAAGATTTCTATGTAGGAGGTGCAAGCGGTCAGGCTGGTCAGCTTTTTATTCAGCTAAATGGAAAATTCGAACAAAGAAGTAACAATTCATTTACGGAAGACCTGGCATATGAAGACATGGGATCTTCACTGTTTGATGCTGATCAGGATGGAGATTTAGACTTGCTGGTAGTAAGTGGTGGAACAGAGTATCCACAGGGTTCAAACCTTTATCAACACAGGCTATACATCAATGACGGACAAGGAAACTTTTCAAAAAAAGATTTACCGAAAATGATAAGTAGTGGTTCATGTGTAGCTCCCTATGATATAGATGGGGACGGTGATCTTGATTTGTTTATCGGAGGGCAAGTGGTTGCATATCAATATCTTAGTTCTCCAAGGAGTTATTTATTGATCAATGAAAATGGAAATTTTGTTGATAAAACAGAAGAAATCTCTCCTCAACTGGCCACATTGGGAATGGTTCAAGCAGCTACGTGGGCGGACATAACAGGTGATGGGAAGAGCGAACTGATTGTAGTTGGGGAATGGACCCCAATACACGTTTTTGAGTACGATGGAAACGGCCTCAAGGAAATCTCATCCGATCTTGGTTTAGAGAATACAGAAGGTTGGTGGAATAGCGTCCAGACAAACGATCTGGATGGTGATGGCGATATGGATTTGGTGCTGGGAAACATTGGTGAAAATTACAAATTTAAGGCAAGCATAGAGAAACCATTTGAGGTGTATGTGAATGATTTCGATCAAAATGGAACAAACGATATATTTCTTGCCAAACATTACAAAGACAGGTTGGTGCCTATTAGGGGAATTGAATGTGCTGCTCAGCAGCTCCCGGTTCTTCAATCAAAATTCAACTCTTATGGGGTATTTGCTTTGGCAAATCTTCCGCAGATTTTGGGGGATGGCATAGAAAGTGCCATCCATAAGGAGGCATATTTGTTTTCAAGTATTATCCTTGAAAATGACAACGGAAAACTCAAAATCAGATATTTACCTATCGAGGCTCAATTCTCTGCTGTTAATAGTATTATCATTGAAGATCTGGATGGTGATGGAGTTAATGACTTGCTTATTGGTGGGAATAAATTTGATGTTGAAGTAGAAACCACTCCTGCAGATGCTTCTCCAGGTTATTTCTTAAAAGGATTAGGAAATCTCAACTTCAAGGCAATACCCCCATGGGAAAGTGGTTTTTTTATTCCGTACAACGTTAAAGACATTCAAACGATTGAAGTAGGAGGAAGGACCAATATTTTGGTAGCAATCAATGATGGTGATCTGAAAATTTTTCAAACACAATATCCGTTGTCCATCAATTAGGATAAAGCCTTTTTCACCTAAATACTATCTTATGACTTCTATGGTGCTCTCCCATTTCATCGGTCAATTGGATAATGTATGTTCCTGATTTCATTGCAATATCTAAATGTATCTCCTCAGCAGAAGAATTAATAGAAAGTTCCTTTACCAATCTGCCGTCTAAATCCAGTATCCTCATTATTGAAGCCCTCTCTATAGGTTTGATGGTAAGGTTGGCATTAAAGGATGGGTTTGGAAATATCTCACCCCGGAATTTTTCATCAAGGTGATAATCAATTCCTGTGGGAAATCCATCAGGAATGAAGCAATTGCTATTCGACTTGTTGACATATTCACGAAGCCAGGCCATAGCTGGCCTTTCCACTTGATTCCTCTGTACTTGTACTGCTTCTAAGAAGGTATCCATCTTCCTTCCATATCTGGTTTCTAATATATCCCCATATGGTAACTCCTGCCCACAGCACTATGCTCCCAAATAATGGGAAATACTTCTTTCATATTTTCAAGTTGTTCATTTTCATTGGCTGATTCAGCTTCAAATTCGCTGACATATATAGGAAGCCCTGTTTGGGCAAGCAGATCAAGATTCAATTTGATATTGTCAACTGATGTTGAACCTACCGAGCCTGAACACATGCCCGTGAGATTCTCCATCACAAGCTATAATTTATACAAAGGAGACCTGACGTTCTTCGATCCCGCCGGTGAAGTAACACTTATAAAAACCAAAGCCGTAACCTTCGACAAGGTATTCCGTCATTTCAACATTGGGACCGAATTCCTGATCCACAGAAATTTTCACATAAGGGCAGGCTACAATCACCTGATCAGGAAGGAATTACGGTTAGACGCCAAGTCCAGTGGAGCCGGCATTTCATTTGGCTTTGCAATGCATGTCAAGACTTTTGAATTTGCATATACAAGGGCCATCTATCATGTAACAGGCGTTGGAAATTATTTTACCGTTTCTACCAACATGCACTCAATTATTAGAAAGAAAAGTAAAGCTTAAAAGAAATCAGCGAACAATTAAACCTATCGGTGCGGGGAGTGGAGACAAAACGATACAGCCTAAGAAAAAAGCTCGCTTTGACCGATCAATCCCTGGATCATTTTCTATTCTATCTTTAGGTATAGTGACGTACAAGTGACGTACTTACGGACGCATTAATGCAGTAGCATTTTCTAATTGTTACGATCAATATTTTCCTTTATTTGAAGATTCATAAATCAAGGGTAACTCAAGCAACTTATGGTTGGACTGCAAACTTTAGACTGGGTAGTATGTAAAACGTCAGCCTAATGTTTACCACTTAAGAGATAAAGTTAAGTAACAGTTTATTATCTTGAAAGACATCTTTCAAGACTTTATCAAATCTTAAAAAAGTAAATAATGGGAAAAGTAGGAAGAC
>Ga0308001_10000473_pt1 | contig 18985 bp, 16 predicted proteins | sample Neamet5_FD_203167 | JGI IMG/M metagenome (GOLD analysis project Ga0308001, IMG submission 203167) | Marine microbial communities from water near the shore, Antarctic Ocean - #5 | ecosystem: Environmental > Aquatic > Marine > Unclassified | place: Southern Ocean | collected 2014-06-04
ATTTGAACGAATAGCCCAGCGCCGCCCAGCTAAAAAAGGTCACGGCGCGGCGCTCCACCCCAGCCTCCATGAGCCACAGCGAGAGCGAAGAAAAGATCAGCAGCAGCGGCAAGCCGGCCGAAAAACCCAGCATCAGCAGGCTCAGGACGCGCCAATCCCATAGCGCCTGCAGGGTCTCGCCCCAAGTGTGCAGGGCGGGTGCGGCGCCCGCATCGGCGTCGGGGGCGCCGGCGGGTGCGCCGGCGGGCAGGGCCACCGAGGGCGCATTGCCGGAAAGCGCGGCAGGGGGCACCGCACCGGCCGTGGCCAAGGTCGGGTCGGCCGGGCTGGGGTTTGTTACAGAAGCTGACACACGCATGCCGCGATTGTGCCTATGATTGCGCCATGTGCTGGCTATGTGAACTCAAAACTCCGCTTGCCCCCATCGCGCCGCTGGCGCACGCCGATGATGGGGCGCCCCCGCAGCGCTGGACTTCGCGCCGCGGCTTCATGCTGGCCGCTGCGGCCGGCACAGCCACGGTCGCCGCCGGCGGTTTGTTGCCCACGGCGGCGAAGGCCCAAGTCAGCGTGGGCGAGGGCTCGCGCCTGCGCCACTTGGTGCCGGCGGCCCAGCTCGAAGCGGCGGCGGCGCAGCAGTACCGCCAGATGATGGAGCAGGCGCGCCAGCAGGGCGCGTTGGCCCCGGATTCGGACCGTCAGTTGCGCAATCTGCGCGCCATCGCGCAGCGCCAGATCCCCTTTGCCCACCCTTGGAACGCGCGCTCGCGCCAGTGGCAGTGGGAGGTGAACCTGATCCGCAGCGAGCAGATCAACGCCTTTGTCATGCCCGGCGGCAAGATCGCTTTTTTTACCGGCATCCTCGACCAGTTGCGCCTGAGCAACGACGAGATCGGCATGATCATGGGCCACGAGGCCGCGCACGCGGTGCGCGAGCACGCCCGTGCGCGCTTGGCCAAAACCCAGGCCACCAGCCTCGGGCTATCGCTCGGGGCGCAACTGCTGGGCTTGGGCGATTTGGGCAACGTGGCGGCCAACCTCGGCACCCAGTTGCTGGCGTTGCGCTTTAGCCGCGAAGACGAATCCGACGCCGATCTGGTGGGTCTAGAGATCGCCGCCCGCGCCGGCCACCACCCGCAAGCCAGCGTGACGCTGTGGGAGAAGATGATTGCGCGCAACCGCAGCGCGGGCATCAATTTTTTGTCCACGCACCCAGCCGGCCCGGAGCGCATTGCGCAACTGCAGGCCAATGTTCCGAAGGTTATGGGCTTGTTCGAGCAGGCGCAGCGGCGCGGCTGAAGGGCAATAGCCTCAGAGCGGGTCGCGCACGTAGGGGTTGCTGCGGCGTTCGCGCCCAAAGCTGCTCTCGGGGCCGTGGCCGGGGATGAACACGGTCGCATCGCCCATAGGCCACAGGCGCTCGCGGATGCTGGCCAGCAGTTGCTCGTGGTCACCCTGCGGAAAATCGGTGCGCCCAATGCTGCCGGCAAAGAGCACATCGCCCACAAAAGCGCGCCCGATCTCGGGACTGTAAAACACCACGTGCCCAGGCGTGTGGCCGGGGCAGTGGCGCACCTGCAGGGTGGACTGCCCGAGCGTGACCGTGTCGCCGTCGTGCAGCCAGCGCGTGGGCGTGAAGGGGCGCGCCTGCGGGAAGCCAAACATCTGGCTTTGCTGCGCCAGCGCGTCGATCCAGAACTGGTCGCCCGGGTGCGGCCCGATGATCGGCAGGCCCAGCTGCTGCGCCAGCTCGCCGGCGGCCCCGGCGTGGTCGATGTGGGCGTGGGTGAGCCAGATCTGCTCGAGCTTGAGCCCCAGGCGCTGCGCCTCGGCCAGCACCTCGTCGAGGTCGCCACCGGGGTCGATCACCGCCGCGGCCTGGGTCTGGTCGCACCACAGCAGGCTGCAGTTTTGCTGAAACGGCGTGACGGGGATGGTGTGGTAATGCAGCATGGGCTGGATTGTAGGCAGGTGGGGGGCGGTGAGGGCGCATCAGCCCAAGGCAGCAATATCCCCTGTGATGTTCGGGGGCGGTTGCTTGGCGATTTGGGGTTCAGTGGCTGCAGATGCGCAGGTTGAGGCCGCAGTTGGCTGCGCACGCAGCCAAGCCGCCAGCCCCAAACCCGCCACGCGGCCGCTGGCCATGCAGGCCGTGAGCAGGTAGCCGCCGGTGGGGGCTTCCCAGTCCAGCATCTCACCGGCGCAGAACACGCCGGGTAGGGGCTGCTGCAGCATCAGGGCGTCGTTCAAGTCTTCCAGCGCCACACCGCCGGCGCTGCTGATGGCCTCGGCTATCGGGCGTGGGGCCACCAGCTCGATCGGCAGGTTTTGCAGGGTGGCCGCCACATGGGCCAGGTCGTGGCGCTGTTCGGGGGGCAGCACCTCGTGCAGCAACGCCACTTGCGCGGGGGTCAGGCCCAAGCGCTTGCGCAGCAGCGTGCCCAGCGACTGGCCGCTGCGCGCGCGCTCCAGCTCGGCTTGCAAGCGGCTGCGGCTCCAGTCGGGCTTGAGGTCGAGCGCGATGCGCACCCGGCCTGCGGTTTCAATGGCGTCGCGCAGTTGCGCGGAGGCGGCGTAGATCAGGCTGCCTTCGAGCCCGGTTTGAGTCAGCACGCATTCGCCCCGGCGCTCGAAGGCCTGCCCGTTGGCGTCGGTGAAGCGCAGCAGCACGCCCTTGAGCGCGGCGCCGGCAAAGCGCTGTTGCAGGTGCGCGCTCCAGCCTAGGCGCGTGCCCACGGCCACGTCGAAGCCGCAGTTGCTGGGGCGCAGCGGTTGCAAGGCCACGCCGTGCTGTGCCAGCCACGGCATCCAAGCGCCGTCGGAGCCCAGCCGGGGCCAGCTCGCACCGCCCAGCGCCAGCAACACGGCGCGTGCGTGCACCTCGGTCTGGCCCTGTGGGCCCTGCAGGTGCAGGCAGTAGCCGGGTGGCGCGGCGTGTGCGCTCTGGGGTGTGGTGGGTGTGGTGGGGGGTGTCGAAGGCGTTTGCTGTGGCGCTGCTGGGGCCAACGGCTGCAAATGGCCGCTCCAGCGCTGGCGCATGTGAAACCGCACCGGCACGCCGCTGGCTGGATGGCGCAGCCGCTGCAACCAAGCGCGCAGCAAGGGCGCGGCCTTCATGTCGCGCGGGAACACGCGCTGTGAGCTGCCCACAAAGGTGTCGATGCCCAGCCCGGCGGCCCAGTCGCGCAGCGCCTGCGGGCCAAAGGCGTCGAGCCAGCGGCCGCAATCTGCAGCGCGCGCGCCGTAGCGGGCCTTAAAAGCCGGCAGCGGCTCAGCGTGCGTCAGGTTCAGGCCACCGATGCCGGCGAGCAACAGCTTGCGCCCCACCGTGGGCATGGCGTCGAACAGGTGCACCTTCAAGCCGGCGGCGCTCAAGACCTCGGCCGCCATGAGCCCCGCCGGTCCGGCACCGACGATGGCCACCGGGCAGTGCAGGGGGGGTTGGGGGGTGATGCCGATAGGCACCGCGTGGATCGCCCCACCGGTCGTGGGCGGGGGCAACGGGCTCTGCGCCGCCGCGCTGATTGAGCTGTGGGCACTCATGACGCATTCCCCTCTCGCAGGGCGGTGCGCACTTGCGCTTCTAGCGCCACTAGGTCGCCGTCGTTGTGCAAGCGCCACAGCCCAGCTTCTTCGCTGGCCTCGAGGGGCTCAAAAAACCTTTGCTGCAGCGCCAGAACGGCCGCGTCGGCGTCGGAGGGGTCGTGGTTGTCGGCCTGGCGCGCGGCGATGCGCCGTTGTGCCTGCTCGGGGCTGGCGCTGCAATGCCATAGGTGAAACGGCACCTGCTGTTGCGCAGCCAGCGCGCGCAAGGCCTGGCGCTCGTGGCGGCGCAGGCAGGCGGCGTCGATCAGCACCGAGCAGCCAGCTTGCAGCAGCTGCTGCGCCGCTTGCTGCAGCCGGGCGTAGGTGCGCTGCGTCGTGTCTGGGTGGTACCACTGCGCTTGCTGCGCCGCACTCGGGCGCGCCGTGGCGGCCACGCCCAGCAAGCGCTTGCGCTCAAGGTCGGAGCGCAGACACAGGGCGGCGCGCCCCTGTTGCGCCAGGGCATCGCGAAGCAGCCGCGCCACGGTCGATTTGCCGCTGCCGCTCAGCCCCATGATCAGCCACACGCCGGGTGGCGCGGGTGCGGCCAGCAGGGCTTGGGCGCAGGCGAGGTAACTGGCGTGGGGGGCTCCGATGAGGGCGGTGGCGGTGTTGTTGCTGCTGGTATAACAATTGCCGTGGTCGTTTTGGTCGATGCACTCACAGCAGGCGCCGCTGTCATCGGTAGCAGCGCTGCCGCACGCAGCCCCCGGCCCACCGTAGCCACTCAGCAAAGCCACGCGCGCGCGCACCAGCGCACGGTAGGCGGCCCATGGGCGCAGGGCGCGCACGCCGTCGAAATCGCCCGTGGCATCCAGATAGCCGTTGAGGAAGCGCCACGCCAGCGCCGGCAGTTGGTGCTGGAGCAGATCCATGAAGGCAAAGGCAGCGTCGTGCATCACGTCGAGCGCGCGCAGATCGGGCTCGAATTCGAGTGCATCGAAAGCGCGCACCCCGCCTTCCCACTCGATCAGGTTGCCCAGATGCAAGTCGCCGTGGCACTCGCGCACTTGCCCCGCAGCCGCGCGCGCCTGCATCCAAGGGTGCAATGCCTGCAATTGCGTCTGCAGCGCAGCACCCAGCGCCTGCACGGCAGCCCGCTCCGGTGCCGCCAGCGCCGGGTGCGCCAGCATGGCCTGCACGCTTTCATGCGCCCAATGGGCGGTGTCGCGCTGCGGCAGCGCCTCGAGCGGCAGCGGTGCCAGCGACTGATGAAAGGCCGCCACGTGGGCCGCCAAGGCGTCGATGGTTTGCGGGCGCAAGCAGCCACGGCGGGCCTGCTCGGCCAGCAGCGCATCGGGGGCAAAGCGGCGCATGCACAGCACCCAGTCAAGCGCGGTGTGCACGCTGCTGGCGTGCAGCGCGGCCTCGGGGTCGGCGGCAAACACCTCCCAGCTGGTGCTCAGAGGGCGCAGCCCCAAATACAGCTCGGGCGCCGTGCGTCGGTTCAGGCGCAGTTCTTCCAGCCCAAACCAGCGCCGCCGCTCCGTGCTGGAAAAATCCAGAAAAGGCAGGCGCAGCGGCTTTTTGAGCTTGTAAGCGCACGCGCCATGCAGCAGCACGCGCGAAATGTGGGTCTCGATGCACACGGTCATGTGGGCAGTGTAGGGCACAGAGTAGGCTAAAAGCGTGCAGCCAGTACCATCAGTGGGCTGAGAGGCTGGGTGGCAGCAGGCCTCGCGCCAAGGCGCTGCACGACAAGCTGCCGCGTCCAAAGTGGCCGAGAAACGGTGCTACAATGCGGGTTCTTCCCCGATAGCTCAGTCGGTAGAGCGCCGGACTGTTAATCCGTAGGTCCCTGGTTCGAGCCCAGGTCGGGGAGCCAAATAAGTCGAGCACTCAGCCCAGTTTCTTAGCTGGGCTTTTTGCTTTCAGGAGCTGGCTGCATTGTTGCCAGCGCCCGCCGGCGATCAATCCCGGGTCTTGCAGGTGTTGATGCCAAAGGGCAGATAAGCCGGGCACCAGCCCACTGCCGCAGTCAGGATCGGCACGACGCCGATGTAGCCCCAAGCGCCCACGGTGCCCGTGGCGGCCAGCGCGATCAGCGCCACCCCACCCACCACGCGCACGATACGATCTGCGCTGCCTACGTTGGTTTGCATTGCTGCTCTCCTGAATGAACGAAACCGCTTCATTCTGGCACAGCCATTCTGGCCTTGCTCAGGGCGCAGTCTTTATACTTGAGCGGCTTAGGCGAGCACACTCAACCAGCCAAGGGGATACGACCATGATCAAGCCGCTCAACGTCCTGTTTTTGTGCACCCACAACGCCGCGCGGTCCATCATGGCCGAGGCGGTGCTCAACCATCTGGGTGGGCATCGTTTCCGGGCTTATTCGGCTGGCACGCAAGCCCGTGCTGACCATCGGCCGCACCCGCTGACGCTCGAGGTGCTGCGCGCGGCCAGTGTGTCCACCGACGGGCTGCGCAGCAAGAGCTGGACCGAGTTCAGCGCCGCCGATGCGCCCGCGATGGACTTGGTGGTCACGGTGTGCGATATGGCTGCTGGTGAGTCGTGCCCGGTCTAGCCAGGGCACCCCGCCACAGCGCACTGGAGCTACCCGGATCCGTCCAAGGCGGCAGGCGATGTGGAGCAGCAACGCGAGGCCTTCCGCCAGACCCTGCACGCACTGCACCAGCGGCTTGAGCTGCTGGTGCAACTGCCGCTGTCTGGGGTGGACCGCTTGGTGTTGCAAAGCGAGGCGCGCCGCCTGGGACAAAAAACCCCATGAGCAATTGCACCCAGCACTCCATCTGCCCCGACACATGACACGCTTTTGACGCTGAAGCGTCACGCAATTTTCATCAATTCGCTTTACGCTCCAAACGGTGCAAAACAATGCGGCGCTGCTTGCGGGTGCGCCGGGGTTTTGTGCGTTTTTCATCCCCCAAAAAATCGTGTCGCAAGGAGCGCATTGATGTTTAACTTGAATCTGCGTGCGGTTTCAGCCGCTTGTGTGTTGGCGCTGGCCACTGGTGTGGCTGCAGCCAGCGCGGCCAGTGCGGCGCGCGCCCCGGCTGCCGACCCAGGCCGTGCTGCTATGACGCAAGCGGTGCCCACCGGCAACGTGATCTTCTTTCACCCCGACGGCACCGGGCTTAACCACTGGAATGCCCATCGCATGTACTTCCACGGTCTGGACGGCATTTCCAACAAAGACCGCCTGCCCCACATGGCGGTCTATCGCGGCCACATGCACAACCTGATCAACGGCACCTCGCACGCCGGCGCCACCACGCACGCCTTTGGCTACAAGGTTGATGCCTTTGGCTCTTTTGGCATGGACGGCGACGGCAACGCGAATCCGCCGACCAACCGCGCCATCCGCAGCCTATCGGGCTTTAGCGGCTCGGTGATGCGCGAAGCTGCCAACGCCGGCATGCCGGTGGGGGTGGTCAACGACGGCCACATCGGCGAGCCCGGCACCGGCGCTTTCTTGGCCGAAGTGGGCAACCGCGACAACTGGCAAGAAATCACGCGCCAGATGATTTTGGGCCGCCCCGGAATGAACGACACCACGCCTTGGGTCATCATGGGCGGCGGAGAGGCCGATGCGCTGCCGCAAGGCACCACCACCGTGCACCGCAACGTCAATGAAGAGCGCCGCGCCCCGGTCAACAGCCGCCAAAGCCTGCGCACCGACGACCTCAACCTGATCGCAGCCTGGAACGCCATGGGCAGCGGCAACCTGAGCAACGACCCGACCCAGCGCGACGACTTCATCGTGCTGCGCACCCGGGCCGAGTTCGAGCGCCTCAAGCAAGCGCTGCAAGCCCACCCCAACTACGCCCCGCGCGTGCTGGGTCTGTTTGCGTTCCAAGACACCTTCAACGACCGCAACGAGCAAGACCTGATCAACCGCGGCTTTGTGCGCGCGGGCATGGCGGCTGGCACCACCGGTGCGGGCCCGCAAAAGCAAAGCCGCCTGGTGCTGTGGGGCGACCACGACGCCGCCGAGCCGGGCTTCAATCCGCCCACCTTTGCCGAGATGACCGAGGTCGCCATCACCATCCTGAGCCGCGCCGCCGCGCAGCGCCCGCAAGCCGCGCAGCGCCGCTTCTTCCTCGTGGCCGAGCAAGAGTCGATCGACAACTTCGGCAACAACACCAACGCCATCGGCATGTTGCACGCCATGCAAGACACCGACCGCGCCATCGGCAAAGCGCTGGACTTTTTGCGCCGCAACGAGCGCACCCTGATCGTCACCGCCGCCGACAGCGACGCCGGTGGCCTGACGGTGGTTTCGGGTCAGGTCGCGGGCATCACGCCGCCGACCAGCATCTTGCCGGCCGGGCGCGCGCCCGACAATGTGGCCACCGTGGCCACCAACCCGTCGGCAGCCATCCCAGCGGGCGCCACCGGCCCCGACGCTGCGGTGGTCAACAACTTCCTCGACGGCGTCGAGGGCCGGCAGTCGCCGATGTTTGTCACCGAGCCGGATCAGTTTGGCAACCGGATGCAGTTTGGCATCGCTTGGCCGGGCACGGCCGACTACTTTGGCGGCGTGTTGTCGCGCGCCGCCGGCCTAAACGCCGGCCTGCTCAACAGCCGCTTCAGCCAGCGCTTCGACAACGTGGACGTCTATCGCCTCAAGCACGCCACCCTGTTTGGCCGCATGCTCAACTACCCCACCGCCACCGAGGCGCCTGGGCGTTGATTCTTTAGCTTCGGGAAAGCGCGTGGGTTTTTGGCCCACGCCTTGATGCCGCCTGCTCCTGCATGGGGTGGGCGGTTTTTTTGGTGTTGCGCTCAGGCTCAGGCCGTGCCGCCCACCGTCAGCCCGTCGATGCGCAGCGTCGGCTGGCCCACGCCCACCGGCAGGCTCTGGCCTTCTTTGCCGCAGGTGCCTACGCCGCTGTCGAGCGCGAGGTCGTTGCCGATCAGGCTCACTTTTTTGAGCGCTTCGGGGCCGCTGCCCACCAGGGTGGCGCCCTTGACCGGGTATTGCAGCTTGCCGTCTTCGACCCACCACGCTTGGCTGGCGCTAAAGACGAACTTGCCGCTGGTGATATCGACTTGGCCGCCGCCAAAGTTGCTGGCGTACAGGCCGCGCTTGATGCTGGCGATGATTTCTTGCGGCTCTTTGTCGCCGGCCAGCATGTAGGTGTTGGTCATGCGCGGCATGGGCAGGTGGGCGTAGCTCTCGCGCCGGGCGTTGCCGGTGGGGCCCACGCCCATGAGGCGCGCGTTCAGGCTGTCTTGCAGGTAGCCGCGCAAAATGCCGTCTTCGATCAGCACGTTGCGCTGGCTGGCGCAGCCTTCGTCGTCGATGTTGAGCGAGCCGCGCCGGTCCGCTAGGGTGCCGTCGTCGAGCACGGTCACGCCCTTGGCTGCCACGCGCTTGCCGATGCGGCCGGCAAAGGCGCTTGAGCCTTTGCGGTTGAAATCACCCTCGAGCCCGTGCCCCACGGCCTCGTGCAACAGCACGCCCGGCCAGCCGGGGCCCAGCACCACCGTCATCTCGCCCGCCGGGGCGGGGCGGCTCTCGAGGTTGGTCAGGGCCGACTGCACCGCCTCGCTCACATACTGCGCGATCTGCGCTTCGTCAAAGCGCGCCAGCCCAAAGCGGCCGCCACCGCCAGAGGAACCCGATTCGCGCCGCCCGCCCTGTTCGGCGATCACGGTCAGCGACAAGCGCACCAGCGGGCGCACGTCGGCGGCCAGGGTGCCGTCGGCGCGCGCCACCAGCACCACGTCGTACTCGCTGGCCAGGCTGGCCATGACCTGCACGATGCGTGGGTCGTGCGCCTTGGCCAGCGCCTCGACGCGCTCGAGCAGCGCCACCTTGGCGGCGCTGTCGAGGCTGGTGATCGGGTCGTGCTCGGGGTAGAGCGAGCGCGCCTTGGCGACCTTGCGCGCGCCCACCTTGGTGCGGCCCTGCTGGCCTAGGGCGCCGATGCTGCGCACGTTTTGCGCCGCGTCTTGCAGGGCGGCCCACGACAGGTCGTCGGAGTATGCAAAGGCGGTTTTGTCGCCGCTCACGGCGCGCACGCCCACACCTTGGTCGATGCTGAAGCTGCCGCTTTTGACGATGCCTTCTTCGAGGCTCCAGCCCTCGGAGCGGGTGTACTGGAAGTAGAGGTCGGCGTCATCGACCCCGGGGGCCATGAGCAGGCTCAGGGTGCGGCGCAGATGGGTTTCGTCGAGCCCGTAGGGTTCGAGCAACAGGCTGTGGGCAGTGGCCAGCCGGGCCAGGGTGGGTTCGCGTGCAATCATGGGCCCCATTGTAGGAACTTGCGCCCGACCGTGCAGGAACTGGTGCCGCCGCAGCTTGCCGCGTAAGGGCCGTGCTCAGGATTGCAGCAGCCGCTTGGAGCGCCCGATGGCGAGCAAAATCCCCAAGCTGGCGCCGAGCGTGAGCATGGCCGTGCCGCCAAAGCTCATGAACGGCAGCGGCAGCCCGACCACCGGCAAAATGCCGCTGACCATGCCGATGTTCACAAAGGCATAGACAAAATGCACCAGCGTCAGCGCGCCGGCCAGCAGGCGGGTGAACAGGGTCGGGGCTTCGAGGGCGATTTTGAGGCCGCGCCAGACCAGATAAAAGTACGCTCCCAGCAGCAGCAGCACACCCAAAAAGCCAAATTCCTCGGCGTAGGCGGCAAAAATGAAGTCGGTGGTGCGCTCGAGCACGAAGTCGAGCTGGGTCTGGGTGCCTTGCAGCAGCCCTTGGCCCCAGAGCCCGCCCGAGCCGATGGCGATCATGCTCTGGATGATGTGAAAGCCGTTGCCCAGCGGGTCGGCGGTGGGGTTGAGCAGGGTGCAGACGCGCACCTTTTGGTAGTCGTGCAGCAGCACCCAGTCCACCCCGCGCTGGCACCAGTGCGGCTCCATCACCACCAAGGTGACGATGCCCGCCAGCCCCAGCAGCACCGGCGGGACGATCAGCTTCCAGCTCAAACCGGCAAAGTAGATCACGAACAGGCCCGAGGAGGCGATGAGCAGGCTGGTGCCGAGGTCGGGCTGGCTCATGATCAGCGCCGTGGGCATGGCCACGATCACACCAGCCACCAAAAAATCGGGCCAATGCAGCTGGCCCTCGCGTTTGTGAAACCACCAAGCCAGCATCATCGGCATGGCCAGCTTCATGATCTCGCTCGGTTGCATGACGATGAAGCCAAGGTCGAGCCAGCGTTGCGAGCCATTGCGCTCGATCCCCACCAGTTCCACCGCCAGCAACAGCAGCAGGCCGCCCACGTACAACGGCGCAGCCAGCGCCAGCCAGCGCTGCGGCGGAATCTGCGCCACCACGAACAGCGCGGCGGCGGCGATCAGCAGGTTGCGCACGTGCAGCTCGAAGCGGCCCGGCATTTCGAAGGCGGCCGAATACATGGCCAGCAGCCCGAGCGCGCTCAGGAGCGCAATCGCCAGCAGCAGCGGGCCATCGAAGCCCTGCACCAGCGGCAAGGCCCGACGCCACAAGGGAGGGTTTTGGATCACGACGGCCATGACCGCGCATTATCCTCTGCGCTGGCGCTGTTACATTGCGCCCCATGGCCAAAGACAAGTCCCACTACAGCTGCCAGCAATGCGGCGGCACGACGCCGCGCTGGCTCGGAAAATGCCCACACTGCGGGGCCTGGAACAGCCTGCTCGAAACCGCGCCCGAGCCGCAAACGGCGGGCAAAAACCGGCTTAGTGCCGCGGGGCCTACCGGGTTGGTGGCGGCGGCCGAACTGGCGCCGATCTGCGATATTGAGGCCAGCGAGGTCGCGCGCACCCCCACCGGGCAGGAGGAGCTGGACCGCGTGCTCGGTGGCGGCATCGTCGCCGGGGGCGTGGTGCTGATCGGTGGCGACCCCGGCATCGGCAAATCGACCCTGCTGCTGCAAGCGCTGGACGCCATGCAACGCCAAGGCCTGCCCACGCTGTACGTGAGCGGCGAAGAGAGCGCGGCCCAGGTGGCCCTGCGCGCGCGCCGCCTTGGGCTGGCGGCCAGCCCCGTGCCGGTGCTGGTCGAGATCGGGCTCGAGGCCATATTGGCCACGCTGGCGCGCGAGCGCCCGGCGGTGGCGGTGATCGACTCGATCCAGACCCTGTACTCCGATCAGCTCAGCTCGGCGCCCGGTTCGGTGGCCCAGGTGCGCGAGTGCGCCGCCTACCTGACGCGCGCCGCCAAGGCCAGCGGCAGCGCCATCGTGCTGGTGGGGCACGTGACCAAAGAGGGCACGCTGGCCGGGCCGCGCGTGCTCGAGCACATGGTCGATACGGTGTTGTATTTCGAGGGCGACAGCCACGGCCCCTACCGGCTGATTCGGGCGATCAAAAACCGCTTTGGCGCGGTCAATGAGATCGGCGTCTTTGCCATGACCGAGCGCGGGCTCAAGGGCGTGAGCAACCCGAGCGCAATTTTTTTGAGCCAGCACAGCCAGCCGGTGCCTGGCAGTTGCGTGCTGGTGACGCTCGAGGGCACGCGGCCGCTGCTGGTCGAGATTCAGGCGCTGGTGGACAGCGGCGGCCCGAGCCCGCGCCGCCTGAGCGTGGGGCTGGAGCGCGAGCGCCTGGCGATGCTGCTGGCGGTGCTGCACCGCCACGCCGGGGTGTCGTGCAGCGACCAAGACGTGTTTGTTAACGCCGTGGGCGGGGTGCGCATCAGTGAGCCGGCGGCCGATCTGGCGGTGCTGCTGGCGATCGCCTCGTCGCTGCGCAACCGCGCCTTGCCGCAGGGTTTTTTGGCGTTTGGCGAGGTCGGGCTGGCGGGCGAGGTGCGCCCGGCGCCGCGCGGGCAGGAGCGGCTGCGCGAAGCGGCCAAGCTGGGTTTTACGGCCGCTCTGTTGCCCAAGGCCAACATGCCCAAAAAGTCAGATCTGGCGCAAAACAAGGCGCTGGCCGGCATGACGCTGCACCCGGTCGAGCGCATCGAAGAGGCGCTGGACTTGGCGCGCGGCTTTTGATGAGCCCAGGTGGCTCCCAGCTAGGCCGCGGACGGTGTCGGCCCATGCGCTGGTGCGTGTCTAGGATCGCCCTGCTGTAGTCTGCAAAAGAGGTATGAGCCTGGTGGGGGCTTGTGCCGCTTTTCTTGCTGGCCTACACTGGCCCCAAACACAAGGGAGGGCAGATGAAGCGCATGCGCACGGCTGGGGCGGGGGTGACGTTGATCGAGTTGTTGGTGGTGCTGGGGTTGCTGGCCATTCTGGCGGCGCTGGCTGCTCCGGCGCTGGGGCAGATGGTGCTCAGCCAGCGCCAAAGCACGGCTGCCAGGGACATTTGGCTTGCGTTGGCGCTCACGCGCAGCGAAGCCATCCGCCAAGGTCGCCGCATGGTTTTGTGCCGCAGCCCAGACGGCAGCGGCTGCGCGCCAGCTGGCGATTGGTCGCAAGGCTGGATCCTGTTTGCCGACCCCAACCACAACGCACAACGCGATGCGGGTGAAGCGGTGTTGCAGGTCTGGGCCGCAGTCGCGCCGGGTGTGCGCGTGCGCGGCAACACCCCGGTCATGCGCTACGTCTCTTACATGCCTCAGGGGCATACCGAATTGGTCAGCGGCGCCTTTCAGGCCGGCACCATCACCGTCTGCCGTGCCGGCGCCAGTTCGAGCCCAGCGCAGCAGATCGTGATCAGCCGCAGCGGGCGCCCACGCTTGCAACCGAGCACCGTCGGTTCATGCCATTGAGGTGTGCGGCGTTGGCCGGCAGCTGTCTGGCGCCGGTCTGTGCATCGACCTGAGCTTTCTTGCTGCCTTGTTCGCGCCGCACCCGCCGGGCCTTGTGCCAAAATCCCGACCACAATCTTGGCCTGATCCAAGCCTGCACACCCCACCCCCAACTCCCTGAGATTCCAAGCCGCTGGTGCCCTGAACATGATTGCAACCCCGCTCACCCCGATCAGGCGCCTGTGCGACACGGTGGTCTGTGTGTGCAAGAGTGGCGGCGAATACGGCGTGGCGCAGGTGCAGGCGCTGCAGCGCCAGTTGCGGCGCCATGCGCCCGGCGCGCGCCTGATCTGCCTGAGCGACCTGCCGAGCATGCCCGAGGGCGTCGAGTTGCGGCCGTTGCGCCACGATTTGCCGGGCTGGTTTTCCAAGCTCGAAATCTTTGCCTTGCCTGAGCGCTGTTTTTTGTACCTCGACCTCGACGTGGTGATCACGCGCAACCCGTTGGTTGACGCACCGCCTGGGCTGTGGCTGCTGCGCGGCTTCAAGGGCCACGACTACAACTCGAGCCTGATGCTGGTCAACGGCAACTTTGGCTCGATTCTGGAAGACTTTTTGCTCGATGTGCAGGGCCATATCGCAGCCTATTCGGGCGCCAAAGGCTGGGGCGACCAAGACTTCATCCGCGACAGCGGCCTGGTGAGCGGCAGCCTGCAAAAGCTGCACCCCAATCTGGCGGCTTCGTGGAAGGTGGACTTGCGCTACCGCATGGACTGGATCGAGCCCGCGCCCGCCGTGCTGGTGTTTCATGGCCGCCCCAAACCCGAAGAGCTGCGCATCGACAACCCCCGGCCCGGCCGGGTGCGGGTGCGCAGTTGGCGTTACCGGTTGCTGAGCTGGCTCAAGGCGCTGCGGGCGCGGATGTAGCTGGCGGGGCGGGCGTGCCCTGCGGGGCTTCAGATCGAGCGCGATACCGGCTGGGTTGAGGCAGAAGCTGCCACGGGGCGGCTGCCCAAGGTGCAAACCGCCAGCAGCCAAAGCAGCGACAGCCCGAGGTTGGCGTCGCGAAACGGGGCGTTGACTAGGGTGGTGAGCAGCAGCGTCCAGAGCAGCAGCTGGGCCACGCCGGCTAGGGGGTCGCCGCGCTGGCGCAGGCTGTGCCAGCCCAAGGCCGCCAGCAGCGCCAGCAGCAACAGCAGGCCAGGCACGCCTTTTTCCATGCCGGTGAGCAAAAAATCGTTGTGCGGGTTGTTGATTTCCCCCATGGCTGGGTTTACCTCGGCCATGGTAGCGCGCCAGCTGGGCAACCAACTGCCCAAGCCGGTGCCCAGCAGCGGCTGCGCGGCCATGCCCTCGAGGGCGTGCTGGTACATGCGCAGACGCACGCTGGTGCTGCCGTCAAAATTGCCGGTGGCGGCAAAGTGCTGCACCTCTTGCGCGGCTTGCTCGAAGCGCGGCTGCACCGTGGGGCTGAACTGCCAGACCAGCAGCGCGCCCAGCAGCAGAGCCACCGCAGCGCTCAACAGCGGCCGCCAACTGTGCCAGCGCAGCACAAACACCGCCAGCGGCAGCAGCAGCAACAGCAGTTGTGCGTTGCGCGAAACACCAAAAATCGCCACCATGGCGGCAAACAGCAGCCAGCCCAGCAGCGCCAGCGCCCGCTGCGCAGGCCGCAAACCCGGCTGCAGCGCCAGCCAGAGCGCGGCAGCGGCGGCGGCAGCGAGCAGGATGAACTTTTGGCTCGTGCTGTTGCCCGTGGTGCCGCTGACCAAGGCGCGCCAGAGCGCGGCGTCGGGCAGCGGCCAGACCTGGTGCAGCAGCAGCAGGGCGCTGGCCAAAACGGCCCCGGCCAGCAAGCCATAGAGCGCGTACCAGCGCTCGGCGGGCAGCAACATCAGCCCCAAGCCCAGCACCAGCGCCACCCGCAGCAGGTGAAACAGGCGCGAGGCGCTGTCTTCGTGCCAGCCCTGGGTGGCCAGCACCAGCAGCGCCCACAGCAGCGGCAGCAGCAGCAGCCACAGCCACGGCCGCAGTTGCTGCCAGCGCGCCTGCCACTGCGGCCGATCGAGCAGCAGCAACAGCAGCAGCACGAGCAAGCCGAGGTAGCTCAAGCCCACCGGAAAAAAGGTGAAAGCGCCCAGCGCACACGCCACCCAAGCGATGCTGCGACTAGAGCCGGCGGCGCGGTGGCTGGGGGTGGCTGCAGCGCTGGGGGTAGCGCCAAGGGCGGCGTTTGGGGGGGCTGGATTCATGGCGCGGGATGGGGTTCGGGGGCTTTGACGAAGCCGTCGGCGCGCCAGCGCCACAGGCCAGCCAAGCGGCCCAAGGCGCGCGCCACCAAGCGCGGTGCCGGCAGCAGCAGCCGCAGCAGCAAGGCCGCCAGCGCCAGCACCAAGGCACGCTGGCGCTTGCGCTGCGCCGCGGGCACGCCGGCGTATTTGGCCAAGTAACGCAGCTTGGACTGGGCGTGGTGCAGCCCGCGCGCGTACTCGCTGCGCCAAGGGGTGGGCGAGCGCGTTGAGCCGCGCGAGTGGTGCGCGATCCGGATGGCGGGCTCGAGCACGATCGGCAGGCGCGCAGCCAGCAGGCGCGCACACAGGTCGTCGTCTTCGTAGTACAAAAAGAAGCCGGTGTCAAAAAAACCGATGGGGCGCAAGGCCGCCAGCCGCAGCAGCATCACGGCACCGCACGCCGCACCCACGCAACACGGGGCATCGGCCGCTGGGCCGCTCGGGGCCCAGAGGTGGCGCGGCCAGCCGTAATTGAGGGTTGGCCGGCCGCGCGCGTCGAGCAGTTGCGGCACCAGCAGCGCCGCCTCGGGCCAGCGCTGGGCCGCTTGCATCAGGGCAAGCACGGCGGCCTCGGTCAGGGCGCAGTCGGGGTTGAAGAGCAAGGCATAAGGGGTCTGCACCCGCTCAAGGGCCAAATTGTTGGCGCCGCCAAAGCCGAGGTTGCTGGGGCTGGCCAACACCAGCGCCTGCGGCAGGGTGCGTGCCAGCTCGGCGCGGGTGCCGTCGGCGCTGGCGTTGTCCACCACGATCAGGTGCGGCAGCGCCGCCAGCGCGCCGGCCAGCGGCGCCAGGCAGTGGGCGCTGTGGTGGGTGACCATGATGAGCGTGACCTGCTCGAGCAGGGCGCGCGGGTCGGCAGCGGCGGCCATGCGCTAGTGCGGCGGCTTGAGGGCGCGCCACTCCCAGACCAGGTGCGCGGCTTGGCCCGTGAGGCGGTCGGCGCCGCGAGCCAGCCAGCCGCCCAGCGCTGGCCGGGCGGGTTCGTAGTCGCGCTTGAAGCGGCAGCGGGTCTGGCGCAGCATCTCGAACTCGCCCTTGAAGCCGTACATGCGCGCCCCGAGTTCGGGGCGGCAAAAGTAGCGCCAGGTCTTGGGCGTGATCGGGTTGACGTGGGTCGGGTCGCGCCACATTTTTTCGTGGTCGAACAGCGGCGTGACGGCGTACAGACGGCCATCGGGCTTGAGTACGCGCCAGATTTCGTTCATCAGCTCGATGAAGGGTAGCCGGCTGCTGCCGCTGGCCACGTCGAGCGCCACGCGCGGAATGTGCTCGATGAAGTCGTAGGCCGAGACGCTGTCGAACTGCGCGTCGGCAAAGGGGATGGCTTGCAGCGCCAAGTTGGCTGCAACGATGGCTTGTACGCCGGGGGCTTGCAAGCCGGAGCGGATGTCGATGCCGTAGAGCAGCGGCGCCGCGTAGGGGTTGCGCGGTCGGGTGCCACAGCCGAGGTCGAGGTGGCGGCGCTGTGTGGACGTGTCCGATCCAGTGCCCGGCCGGTCAGCCGTCGCGGGGCTGGGGGGGTTCATGGTGCTGCTAATGGGGTGTGGGGTGGGGCCAGCGGTTGGGTCGGGTTGCAGGCAGTCTAGGCGCGACAGCCTAGCCTCAAACCGCCGTCAGCCAGTGCGCGTAGTCGGGGTTGCGGCCGCTGACGATGTCGAAGAACGCGCTCTGGATGCGTTCGGTGATCGGGCCGCGGCTGCCGCAGCCGATCTCGATCCGGTCGAGCTCGCGGATGGGGGTGATTTCGGCGGCGGTGCCGGTGAAGAAGGCCTCGTCGGCGATATAGACTTCGTCGCGCGTGATGCGCTTTTGCACCACCTCGAGGCCGAGGTCGCGCGCGATGTGGAACACGGTGTTGCGCGTGATGCCGTTGAGCGCGCCGGCGGAAAGGTCGGGGGTGTAGATCTGGCCGCCTTTGATGATGAACAGGTTTTCGCCCGCGCCTTCGCTGACAAAGCCGCTGGCGTCGAGCAGCAGCGCTTCGTCGTAGCCGTCGTCGGTGGCTTCCATGTTGGCCAAAATGCTGTTGGTGTAGTTGCTCACCGCCTTGGCCTGGGTCATGGTGATGTTGACGTGGTGCCGGGTGTAGCTGCTGGTCTTGACGCGGATGCCGCGGCGCAGGCCTTCCTCGCCCAGGTAGGCGCCCCAGGCCCAAGCGGCGACCATCAGGTGCACGCGGTTGCCTTTGGGGCTGACGCCGAGCTTTTCGCTCCCGATCCAAGTCAGCGGGCGCAGGTAGCCGCTGGCCAGGCCGTTGGCGCGCACCACTTCGCACTGCGCGGCGTTGACCTGCTCGGGCGTGAACGGGATTTTCATGCGCAAAATCTTGGCGCTGTTGAATAGGCGCTCGGTGTGCTCTTGCAGCCTGAAGATCGCCGGGCCGTCGGCGGTGGCGTAGGCGCGCAGGCCCTCGAAGGCGCCGCAGCCGTAGTGCAGGGTGTGGGTGAGCACGTGCACTTTGGCATCGCGCCAGTCGATGAGCTGGCCGTCGAGCCAGATTTTGCCGTCGCGGTCAGACAGGGGCAGGGGGGCGTTCATGGGCGGGGTCTCGCTTGCTTGGAGGTGTAAGAGTTGGGCTGCGCAGCCATTTTAATCGGCTGGCGCGGCAGGCCGGTGGGTTTTCTGGCTGCAGCCGGGCGGGCACAAAAAACCGCTAAGGGCCTAAAGTTTGGGCTTCGGTGGCCGAAATACCACTTGAATGCCGTGAGTCCGTCCGGCGCTCACCCGTCTTGGAGTCTGCCATGTTGAACATCTCATCTGTAGCCGTAGCTCCTGTGCCAGCCCAAGGGCCGGTGTCGGCGCGTGTGCAGCCCACCACACCCGCCCGCGCCAGCGAACATGTGTCGCCGCGCAACCAAGGGGTGAATGCGCCGGTGGCGCCGGCCGGTGAGGGTTCGCGCACTCAGGCGGTGTACGCCCCGCCGTCGCTGCCCCCGGTGAACCCGACCGACCAGGCACTGCGCGCCAACATGTACGACAACGCGGCGGCGCCCGAGCGCTTCAACTTTCAAGCCAGCGTGGCAACGGCCCATATGGCATCTTCCGTGGTAGCGCAACGACAAGCGCTCGCGGTGCCTGCTCAGGCAGCAGAGCAGGGGCTGTCTGAGCAGCGGATTCCAGAACAAGGCACGGCAGAACCAGACCGTGCCGCACTGGGCTTGGGTCAGCTGGCCCCGAATCCACAACGCGCAGAGCAAGAACGCACCGAGCGCACGCGCACGCAGGACGCGCGGCAGACGCAGGCGATCGAAGGTCAGATGCCGCCACCGCCACCGAACCCGGTCGATGAGGCCCGGGCCAACCAGATTCGCGATCTGCTGCCCAATGTCTGGAGTGCCAGCCGCTTTGCCGCCGACCAGTTGATCGGCGAAGAAGCGCGCGAGGCGGCGCAGCGGCGCGCCGAATTGCTTGCCCCGGCGCAGCCTACACCGATCGAGCGCGCGCTCGAAGCCGCCGCCGAGAATTACCAGCTCACCTCGTCGTTGCCGCTGCCGCCCAGTGCCGGTGTCAACATCGATCG
>Ga0308001_10000497_pt1 | contig 18445 bp, 6 predicted proteins | sample Neamet5_FD_203167 | JGI IMG/M metagenome (GOLD analysis project Ga0308001, IMG submission 203167) | Marine microbial communities from water near the shore, Antarctic Ocean - #5 | ecosystem: Environmental > Aquatic > Marine > Unclassified | place: Southern Ocean | collected 2014-06-04
TTACCTATAAAATTATTAATAGCGTTTTGATCCATTTGGGCAATGTACCAATCTTCATAGACCTTAGCTCCATTTAATTCATAGAACTTAATAGCATTAGTATTCCAATTTAATACAGCCCACTCAATTCTTCTAACTCCTTTACTGTGTGAGTACTTAATGAAGTTGGAAAATAAAGCTTGTCCAATTCCAATTCCTCTATGTTTTTTAGTAACTATTAGATCTTCTAAATGCATTGTTGGACCTTTCCAAGTAGAATATCTTGAATAGCCCAAAGACATTCCTACTGTTTTATTGTTCAAAACTGCTACAAAACACACAAACAATGGAGAAGCAGAAAAAGCATGATTTACTAAGTCTTTTGAATTCACTTCAACTGAATTTGGTTCTTTTTCATAAGTAGCTAACTCTTTAATTAAAGTCAAAACATCTTCCATGTCTTCTTTGATTACAGGCCTAATTTTCAGATTCATTTATTAAATTTTTAATAAAGTTAAGTCAATGAATTTAAAAAAAATAATTCTCAAAAAGTATAACAATTTTATTGATATTTGTGAGAATGAAAAAAGCGGGTAATAACCCCCATTCTTTGCCTTTTTTCAAGTCTCTGAAAGTTCAGAAACTTAAGGATTCCCTTGCTCAAAACGAAGCTAAAACACATGTAAATGGTCTTTACGGATCTGCAAAATCATTCTTCGTAAAAGAACTGTTTAGACAAAACAAAAAAACAATTTTTTGGATTTTAAATGACAAAGAAACTGCAGCATATCATTTTAATGATTTAGAAAATTTTATGGATGGTGACGAATGTTGTTTGTTTTCGAGTAGTTATAAAAGAAATAAAGAATTTGATAAAACTGACAGTCAAAATATATTTAACAGAACAGAAATTATAAAAAATCTTAGTTTAAGGAAAAAACCAAAAATAATTGTCAGTTATCCAGAAGCTATTTTTGAAAAAGTTCTTGTAAAGAAAGAAATAAAAAAAAGAACATTTCAAATTTTAGTAGGTCAGAAAATAGAACTTGAAAATTTAAACGAAAAATTGTTTGAATATGATTTTAACAGAGAAGATTTTGTTTCAGAACCTGGAGATTTTTCTGTTAGAGGGGGTATTGTAGACGTTTTTTCTTATTCCTGTAATTTACCTTTTAGAATAGAATTTTTTGGAGACGAAATTGAAAGTATTAGAACCTTTGAAATCGAATCCCAAATATCAAATAACACATATTCTTCTGTTGAAATACTAGCAGATTTAGAGAATAAAGATTCTGATCAAAAAAGAGAAAGTATTTTTAATTTTCTTAATCCAGATTGTACTATTATAATAGAAAATATGTTATTTCTTCAAGATGAACTTGAAGAGTATTATAAAACAATTCGAAATAAATATGAATCTAAAAAAAGTGATAAAGAAAATTTGAATAATCTTTTTTATGATGGAATAAATTTAAAATCCGATTTAAATAAATTTTCAATCATTGAATTTAAAAAAGAAAGTAAAAATCAAACTAATTTTAAAACTGTTCCCCAGCCTTCTTTTAACAAAAAGTTTAACCTACTAATTAAAAACTTAATAGACTACAGTAATAAAGGATATGAAATCAGAATTTTTTGTGGATCAAAAAATCAAATTAAGAGATTTAACGAAATTTTTGAAAGAGCCCAAAGCACTCTCTTTCCCACTTTAATAGAAAAATCTATTTATAAAGGTTATATAAATCATGAAGACAAAGAGTTAAGCTATTCAGATCATGAGATTTTCGATAGATACCATAAATTTAATATTAAAGCTGGTTTTTCTGTTAAAAAAAGAGTAAGTCTAAATGAACTAAATCAATTAAATATCGGGGATTATGTTACCCATATCGATCATGGTATTGGAATATTTGGTGGGCTTCAAAAAATAGTAGTAAACGGTAAAAAACAAGAAGCTGTAAAGCTCTCTTATGGTGAAAGGGACACTTTATACGTTAGTATTCATCTTATTCACAAAATTTGTAAATACAGTGGTAAAGACGGGTCAAAACCAAAAATATTTAAGCTTGGTTCAGGAGCTTGGAAAAAAATCAAGCTTAAAGCTAAAAATAGAGTTAAGCAAGTAGCGTTTAATTTGATAGAAGCTTATGCAAAAAGAAAATTAAAAAAAGGATTTCAATATGGTCCCGATTCCTCAATACAATATGAGTTAGAAGCTTCTTTTATTTATGAAGACACTCCGGATCAAGTCAAATCTACATTGGATATCAAAAATGATATGGAGAGTCTTCAGCCAATGGATAGACTTATTTGTGGAGATGTTGGATTTGGAAAAACCGAAATTGCAATTAGAGCTGCATTTAAAGCAATAGATAATGGAAAACAAGTTGCTATTTTAGTCCCTACAACTATACTTGCTTTTCAACATTATAAAACTTTTTCCACAAGGCTTAAAGAATTTCCTGTCACTATTGATTATTTAAATAGATTTAGAACTAGTAAAGAAAAAACAACTATAAAAAGCGAAATATCTTCAGGAAAAATTGATTTAATTATAGGAACACATCAATTAGTGAACAAAAGTGTGGAGTTTAAAAATTTAGGATTATTAATTGTTGATGAAGAGCAAAAATTTGGAGTTAGTGTTAAAGAAAAAATAAGATCTATAAAAGAAAATATAGATGTATTAACTCTTACCGCTACCCCTATTCCCAGAACCCTTCAATACAGTTTAATGTCTGCTAGAGACCTATCTATTATAAATACTCCTCCGCAAAATAGATTTCCTATAGACAGTAATGTTATATCCTTTAAAGAAGAAATTATAACGGAAGCTATAAATTTTGAGATGCAAAGAGGGGGGCAAGTTTTTTTCGTTCATAATCGAATTGAAAATATTCAAGCTATTGCCGCTTTAATTTTAAGATTGGTTCCAAATGCTGATATCGCAATTGTTCATGGCAAAATTGAAGGGAAAAAACTTGAAAAAACAATGCTAGATTTTATCAATGGTAAATTTGACGTTTTAATTTCAACAACTATTATTGAAAGTGGATTAGATGTTCCTAACGCGAATACTATATTCATTAATAATGCACAAAATTTTGGTCTTAGTGATCTTCACCAAATGAGAGGAAGAGTTGGAAGAAGTAATAAAAAAGCTTTTTGTTACTTTATTACTTCACCATATTCATCAATGACAAAAGAAGCGAGAAAAAGAATTGAGGCTATTGAACAACATACTGAACTGGGATCTGGTTTTTTGATAGCTATGAAAGATTTAGAAATAAGAGGAGCCGGAGATTTGTTAGGAGCTGAACAAAGTGGATTTATAAATGATATTGGTTTTGAAACCTATCAAAAAATATTAAAAGAAGCTGTGGAAGAATTAAAGACTAAAGATTTTCAGAATCTATTTGAAGAAGATTTAGAAATAAAGAATAATATTCAAATAGACACTGATTTAGAAATTTTATTTCCAGACGACTATATTAATAACATAAAAGAAAGATTAAGGTTATATAAACTTTTATCTGAAATTAACACAGATAAAGAATTAAAACAGTTTGAAAATAATTTAAAAGATAGATTTGGGGAAATACCATTTCAAACAGTCGATCTTTTAAAGACTGTAGAAATAAAATGGATGGGTATAGAATTAGGTTTTGAAAAAATAATTTTAAAAAATGATAAAATGATATGTCAATTTATTTCCGACAAAGAAGACTCGTATTACTCTTCTGGAAATTTTCAAAAAATACTTACATCTATTCATCAAAATAAAAATATGTGTGAAGTTAAAGAAAAGAAAAAAAATGATAAGGTTGTGCTATTGGCTATCTTTAAAAAAATATATTCTATAAATGAGGCAATAGAAAAACTAAAGGTTTTTTAGGTTTTTAATTACCCTAAACGCCTTGTCTACCTGTAGTTCATTTACCAAAATAGTGAACTCATTTGAAGTAGATATCACTTCATAAATATTAATTCCTTCCCATGAAAGCCTTTGAAAAACGAAATAATATACACCAGGAATAGTAACATTTTCACTAGGTAGTTTAATTGAAATAGAGGAAAGATTGCTGTGTTTGGAAATGCAAAATTCATCTACTAAAGTAGATTCAACTAACCGAGATAAATTCCCGCTTACAACTATATTACATTCGTTTACTCCTCTGGATGAAGTATAAAAATCATCCTTATTATCCACTTTTGCTAAAAGCCTAGCTTGATTACTTAACAAAGTATCTGAAACTTTAAAGTTATAATCAATTAAAGAAGATCTAACTGTAATGTCACCTATATCTTTTATGATTTTAACAATTTTGTGTGTAGTTCTAAATTCTAATTCGCTAGAAAGGCGTTTAAGCGCCATAACAATAGCGCCATACTTAACTTCTTTTTTTAAGGAAACTTCAATTTCTGATTTTATAATTCTTGACAGAGAAGTTAAATTAATAATCCCTTGCGATAAAGCAGATATTAAAAAAGGTTTTGCTTTTATGTATTCTTCAACAGCAGATGAGATTGTTTTCATAATATTAACAAATATAGTAATGATTTATAATTGTTAAAATCATAACAAAAAATTATATATGTAACATTTAATTATTTAAACGGAAAATGAAAATAGTAAAAGAATATATTAATTGATTATTTTTGAATTTTATTACAAAATTTGAAAAAAAAACATACAATTACCGCAGCGCTTCCATATGCAAACGGACCGATCCACATAGGACATTTAGCTGGAGCTTATATTCCTGCTGACATTTACTCCAGATATTTAAGATTAAAAGGAAAAGATATCATTTTTGTATGTGGAAGTGACGAACACGGAGCTGCAATCCCTATAAGAGCTAAAAAAGAGGGGATTAGTCCTCAAAAAATAATAGATAAATACCACTTTATTATTAAAAAGTCATTTGAAGAATTTGGAATATCGTTTGATAACTATTCTAGAACTTCTTCAAAAACTCATCATAAAATGGCATCTGAATTTTTTAATGATTTAAATGAAAAAAATATTTTTATAGAAAAGGAATCTGAGCAATTATATGATTTAAAGGAAAATCAATTTTTAGCTGATCGCTATGTGGAAGGAGAGTGCCCAAAATGTAATTTTAATGGAGCATATGGAGACCAATGTGAAAGTTGCGGATCCTCATTAAACGCCACTGACCTTATTAATCCTAAATCTAAATTAAGTGGCAACAAGCCTTCGCTAAAAAAAACTAAACATTGGTTTCTTCCTTTAGATAATTTTGAATTTTTTTTAAAGAACTGGTTTCTAAAAGAAAAAAAAAATGACTGGAAAGCAAATGTTTTCGGCCAAGTGAAATCTTGGATAAATGAAGGTTTAAAACCAAGAGCAATAACAAGAGATTTAGAATGGGGAATTCCTGTTCCTTTAAAAGAAGCCAAAGGAAAAGTTTTATATGTATGGTTTGATGCACCGATAGGATATATATCATCAACTATTGAATGGGCAGAAAAAGAAAAAGTAGATTGGAAACCATATTGGCAAGATCCTAACACGGAACTGATACATTTTATTGGAAAAGATAATATAGTTTTTCATTGTATCATTTTTCCGGCTATTTTAAATGCTTCAGGAAAATATATTTTACCAACTAATGTCCCTGCTAATGAATTTTTAAATTTAGAAGGGAAAAAAATATCTACATCAAAAAACTGGGCGATTTGGCTACACGAATACCTAAAAGATTTTCCGGAAATGCAAGATACTTTAAGATATGTTTTAACAGCTAATGCGCCTGAAAATAAAGATAATGACTTCACTTGGAAAGATTTTCAAGCAAAAAATAACAATGAACTAGTTGCGATTTTTGGGAACTTCATAAATAGAGTAGTTGTTTTAACTCATAAATATTATGATGGTAAAACACCACCCGCTTTAAAACTAAACGATAAGGAAAAAAACATACTGAATCAAGTTTATTCTTACCCTAAAAAAATAGGGGGAGCTATAGAAAAATTCAAATTTAGAGAAGCAATAAATACCATGATTGATTTAGCTAGACTTGGAAATAAATATTTAGCTGAAGAAGAGCCTTGGAAGGTTATTAAAACAGAAAATTCACAGAAAGTCAAAACCATAATGAATATTTCTGTTCAAATATGTGGAGTTCTTTCATTGGTATGCGAACCATTTCTGCCAAATACTTCTAATAAATTAAAGAAACAGTTTAATGTTAAAAATAAAAACTGGGATTCTATTAATATAGATAATCCTGTAAGTTCTAGTAAAATCGAACAGAGTAGTTTGATTTTTAGAAAAATAGAAGATGAAGAAATTGAATTTCAATTAGAAAAACTCAATGAATCAAAAAAGTAAAATAGGTATAATTGGTTGTGGATGGCTGGGGCTTCCACTTGCTGAATTGTTATTAAAAAAAAACTACTTAGTTAAAGGTTCTACTACTTCAAAAGAAAAATTACAAAAATTAGAAAATTATAAAATCGATTCCTATTTATTAGAAATTAATGATAGAGGAATAAAAGGAAAAATAGGATCTTTTTTAGACGAATTAGATGTTTTAATCATAAATATTCCACCCAAATCTAAGGTATTTCCTAATAATAAATATTCAAAAAAAATAAAATCTTTAGCCAAAGAGATTAAAAAAAAATCACTTGATAAAATTATTTTTATAAGTAGTTCATCTGTTTATGGTTCCAATCAAGGTAAAATAGATTATAACACAAAACCCTTACCTGATTCTAAAAATGGATTGGAAATTTTAGAATCAGAAAAAATAATAACTAAAAACAAGAAATGTACAGTTATTAGATTTGGAGGTCTAATTGGAAAAAATCGACATCCTGTTTATTCATTGATAAAGAAAAGTAAAATTTCTAATCCTAATGCCCCGATAAATTTAATTCATTTAGAAGATTGTATACAAATCATTTACTCTGTAATTAAGAATGAAAAATGGGGGGAAACTTATCTTGGAGTAAGTCCCTACCATCCAAAAAAAATAGATTATTATAACGATAAATGCAAAAGTCTTGGATTAAAAGAAATACATTTCTCAAACGACAACACAACTAATAAAGAGGTTACGGATTCTAAAATACAAACTGAATTAAACCATAGTTTTATTCATCTAAAATTATAGTTTCTTTATTATTCTCAATACTCTCTTTAGCTACTTTATTCATCGTGTTTATCAAAGCATTATAAGAAATTACAATACTTTTTAAATCGTTTTTAAATAATCGAATATTTTTTGAATCTATTTTATTTGAATTAATCTTTAGAATATTCGTTTTGTAAACTCTAAACCTTCCTATTACTTGTGGAATATTAAATGGTCTAAAAATTCTTTTATCATTTACTTTTACAATTTCAATTTTAAGATTATCTAAAAAAAAAGATAATTGTCTGGCTTCTTTAGATATTAACTCAATTGAGCTTTTAATTACCTTTGTTTCTTCCCACAAATTAAAGATTTCATTGTAGCTTTCATCAAAAGTCCTAAAACTAGGAAGAGAATCTTTAATAAAAGAGTTTAAACTTTTATAATCGATTTTTTCGTTAATTAAAATACCTTTTTTACTTGTTTTGGAACAAGAAATAAATAAAAAAAATATGACTAAAAAGCATAAAAACTTATTCATAAGTAGAAAATAATATTTCTAAATTACAAACTTTATTTTGTTTTAAATGTGTAAACAGTGGAGTAACTACTATTGGTACCATCCGAAGATTTCACTCTCCAGTAATAAGTAGTAGCAGCATCCAGTGCCACGTCTAAAGTTAACACACTCAAGTCTGTCTGTGCAGAGGGTGGAGTTTGCTCCCCGTCTGTCTTATCTACATACAAAATATAAGCAAGTGTGTAATTTAAGTTTAATCTGTTACGTAACAAAATTAAAAATATCGAAGTACTCCAATAACAGTTATGATAACCAGCTACAAAAGATCTTATTTTCCTAATAAGGTTTCACGTTGTAAACTCGCATAGAGTGCGTAAGTGGGTAAGCGCATAAGCCATTCATAGTTTATGTGTCTTATTTTTTAACAATTTTGAATGTTTTCCTGACTGTTGTTCCTTCTAAATTAACTAAGTAAGTTCCTGGTGGCACTCCACTTAAATCTAATTCTGTCTTTCTACTATCTAAAATCTTCTGATCTCTAGTAAATATTAGATCTCCTTTTGTGGTAAACACACTTATTATTACTTTGGTATCCTTGCCAGAAACATGCACCTTCACATCTCTTTTTGTAGGATTAGGATAATAAAGTATGTCCTCGGAAATAAAGATCTCTTTCTCTATAATTCCCTGGCATTCTAAATCCGTACTGATTCTAATGGTACTTAGACCTGTAGGAAGATTGGCATCAAACCGGTTGCCTTTAACCTGGTATCTAATACCGTTTATATCGACGTTGTAACTATCAGATCCCCCTAAAGAAATACTAGTAGTTTTATCATCGTTGTCCACATCCACAAAAGCAGAAAGTGCTGCCGGTTCCCCAACTACCGCCTCAAAGCATTGTTCGTAGTTGGCTTGACCGTCCACCTTGAAACAAACTAGATAAGTGCCCTTAGCTAATCCTGTTAATGTATAGGTTTTAATCTCACCTGCAATAGCTATAGAACTTTTTCCAGTAACAGTAATGGTGTAATCCTTAGAGTTATCCTCCACACTCAACACAATAGATCCATCGTCAGTTCCAATACAACTAGTATCATTCACTTGAACCTTGTTATTATTTAATGGTAGTTCAAAAATAAAACATCCCTTTGTATCAATTTTTGATCCCAAAGGTGTGTTATCACAATCGTCTGCTGCATTTAAAACACCATCATTATCTATATCTGGATCACAACTATCTCCAATTCCGTCGGAATCAAAATCAGCCTGGTCCGTATTTGCGGTAGTTGGACAATTATCAACATCATTTAAAATTGTATCCCCGTCCTTATCATCATCACAAACATCTCCAGTTCCATCCTTATCTAAATCAGCCTGGTCCGTATTTGCGGTAGTTGGACAATTATCAACATCATTTAAAATTGTATCCCCATCCTTATCATCATCACAAACATCCCCAATTCCATCCTTATCTAAATCAGCTTGATTTGTGTTTGATGTAGTTGGACAATTATCAATAGAATCCAATATTCCATCTAAATCACTATCATCACAAACATCACCAATCCCATCGGAATCTCTGTCTGCCTGATCAATATTTTTAACAGAAATACAATTATCTAAAGAATCGATTATTCCGTCCTTATCTGTGTCTTCGCACACATCTCCAGTTCCATTAAAATCAGCATCCTCTTGACCTGGGTTAGGAATGATTGGACAATTATCTATATTATCTAGTTTACTATCCCCATCAGAGTCTTCACAAGCATTACCTTCTCCATTTGAATCATGATCTCTTTGATTTACATTTGAAATATTTGGACAATTATCCAATGAATCAATAATTCCATCTCCATCAATATCACTAGCAGTAGTTGCTAAAAATGAAGTAATTGTTAAAGCATCTGTAGAATCTTCTTTAATAGAAACTGTTTTTTCAGAGGAGAAAACAGGTATTTTACTAGATGTGTCATCCGTTACTATAGCTTTTATAGTAACTTGATAAATATTATCTTTTCCAGAATCTAGTGGAGCAGAAAACTGAGGAGCTGCTTTAAAAGTTAATTTACCAGACGAGGAGTTTAACAGAAAAAAGTCTTTATCATTTCCGCCATATAACTCGTAGGTAATATCCGATCCAGAAGCTACAGATGAAATATCATCAGAATCTTCATAAGTAATTCCTGACTTTTCATTATCCTTATATACTTGAACTGTAAAATTATTTAATACAAAAGCATTGGGATCATCAGTAATATTAACATTGATAATTTCAATTGCACTTGTTTTGGTTCCATCAGAAACTGTTATTCCTAAACTATGGGATTGTTTAGATTCATAATCAACATTTTCAGGTTTTATAACAAATAGATCCCCTGTCTCCGATACTATTCCAAAAGTACCCTCGTCGTTACCACTAACAATTTTAAAGTCATCAATAAAACTATTTGGATCTGCATCTGTCGCTTTAATATTATAAAAATAAGTGTTAGCAATTGGATTTTCTTTTAAACTTGTAATTTGGTTTGGCGAAACCACTGGTGCAGTATCATTGGTTCCTCCAACAACAATTATTCCTTTAGCTGTAGATTCTGAACTAACATTTGAATTATCTTTTCCTGAAATGATAATATTATCGACCAAAAGATCGTAGGATCCATTTGCTATAACCATTGATGCATTATCAATTTTATTAAGATTTAGAGGTAGGTTTATTATATTACCATTATTTCCGGTAAAAAGGGAGTTTGTATTAGAATAAATTAAGAATCTATATTTTCTCGCCCCTATACTTGACTGTACTAAAACAAAATCAGTGGATCTATCTGATACCAAGTTAGAAGAAGACGCGTTAATAGAAAATTTTGGAAGAACTGTAATAGTTCCTCGCATTGATTTATGATTTCCACATATATAATAATATGTTCCTGGTAAAACTTCTGATAAATCTACGGTTACTGTTTCTGATGTTGTACCTTGATTAGTGACTCCAGTAAGTTGTTTACTAGAATCATAACCATTGTCTGCGCCTAGCTCAGTAACTATAAATAGTGGATGAGTTCCACCTGAATTATTAATAAATTTTATTTCATCTCCAACATAATGGGTTATACTGGGATCTGCTGTTTGGTTTAAATCTTCATCTGTAAAATTATAATCATCATTAGAATTTGCAGTAATAGTCCAAGTGAAAGATTTACTTTCTTTAGGAACTGTTAAGTCAAATTGCATTCCTTTAATTTCATTTGAATTCAAAAGAGATATCGGAACATTATTTACAACATCCTTTGTTACATTCGAATTTTTGACATTTATTATATTTCTATTTATTAATGAGGCTTTAATTAATACCGAATCTTTTTCAGAACCACCATCATGAGTAAACTTAAGGTAGGCACTAAAATTATTAGAGTTTGTCGAAGGAACAACTTTAAAATTAATTTCAGATGCGGATGCGTTCTGATCTAGTTCTAAAGGAAAAGTATTGGAAACAGACATATCTGCATCGCTTGAGGTTACTGAACTTATTGTAAGTTTCTTATTTCCATTGTTAGAAATAGAAATAATTTTTTCGTTAAAACTGTTTCTAAACAATTCTCCTAAATCCAATACATACTCCCTTTTACTGTCGTCACTGGTTGTAGGAGAATTAAAGGCTAATCTCCCAGTTATTAAATTAATACTTCCGTTTTCAGCTTCAGAACTAACGTTAGTAACATCTTTGTTTGTCAAAACCGTATTACTAATATTAATTGGGTATGCCCCTGGATTTACAAGTTTGTCAGGACGAACAGAAAATTTTACAATTTCTCCAATAGGTTGGGTTAAGAGTGCATTTGTTGGTGAGTAACAAATTATTCTAAGGAGTTTATTTCCCGAATTATCTGCTATAACATTGGAACTTATTACATGGTTAGTTCCTGATTTTAGAAGAGTAGCACTATTGGATATAAACTCTATATTAGAATTACTAGCTGCTAAATCAAATTGAAAACTGGTAATATCTTCGTCCCCATTTATAGAGATCTTTACATTAGAAGTTTGCTTATTTTGGGCGTCAGCATTAGATTGAACAACTATCTTATTTGTATTAAAAACTTTTGCTTTAAACTTAAATTCTTGTTCTCCAGTTCCTGGATCAATTGGATCATCAGAATTTAAAAATAAAGACTGAATAAAATCTCCATTTTTAGAGGAATCTACTGTTACATTTATATCGAGTTGACTTCCGGGATTAATTTTTTGAGGCCAGGTAATTACGTTGGACTTTGTATCCCAGTCGGTCAAAGAAAATTTAGTTAGTTCGTTTTTACTTAAACTAATATTTAGCTCCGCTGTTCCTTGGTTTATTAATGACCACTTAATGTTTTTTGTTCCATCCTTATAAACACTACCAAATTCAGTAATATTTGTATTCCAACCAAAATTTGATGCTAAAGTTGTTATAGTTCCTTTTTCTAAATATAAATTTAAGTTCGTGTTATCTTCTTTGGCGGCAGATACACTAGCAAGCTCAAAAAAGTAATTACCATAATTCTTACTATTCTTAAAATCAAAGGTTAATAATTGACCATTTCCCGTAGGTATTAACTTATTAGACGGCGAGTATATTAGTATTCTAAGATTTCCAGATTTCACCTCTCTTACAGTGACCACGTGATCAGAACTATTACCTCCTAATCTAGCTTTGTTCAAGGAATATGATGATTGATATGTAAAATTACTTCCATCATATTTTAGATCAAATTGTAAACCTTTGATAGTTTTATTTGAAATTATACTATATGCTTCTCCGCTAATCATTATATCTGAACTCAAAGAAAGTGTAGTATTGCTGTCTATAGCGGTAATGGTTGCTGTAGTTCCATCTGTAGTATTATTTACTGTATCACCCACACTAACAGAAGATGTAAAATCTTGAGTACTATCCACAAGTTTATCTGTAGTTACTCCATCTGTAGTTCCTGAATCTTTTGTTAATGGAGAGGTGGTAAGATGCAAATCTAGTTTGAAATCTTTATCATAGCCATACGCCCCATCCTTTACAGACAGGGTGTCTTGACTATATTGCGATACTCCGATTAGGAGTATTAGAACTTGAATAATTCTCTTCATTAATCTTTATTTCTTGATTAGCTTATGAACACTCATAATCTCTTCACTGTCCTCAGTAACCATTTTAACTTGAACAGTATAAAGTCCAGAGGACAACATACTTACATCCAAGTCATTCAATCTTCCCATTGTATCTATTGTTGTGTTATAAACTGAAACTCCTAGAACATTATAAATATTAACCTGTAATGTTTTTACTTTTTTAGTAACATTAGTTAATAAATTAATATTCGATACAGCTGGGTTTGGATACATTTGAACTGAATCATCAAGTGAATCAAAGAATCTTTCGTCTGAATATCTTAAATCAAGAACTAAACCATCATTTGTTCCTGCTCTTAAATCTTCTATTTTAAATTCTTCACTTTCATTTACATCAACATAATCAAATAAAATATTAGTAAGCTCATTTATAGGTTGATTATTATAACTATAAATTAAGAAGGTTCTTTTACCATCTTTAACAAAGTTTACTACTGACAGGTCTTTTAATTCTTCAGATAATTCATATTGTACTGTAGAATCTATAGAAAACTGTAAAGAAGTAACTGGTTTTTCATTTTCTAAATAAATTCTATTGTCCGTATGAACTAAGGTTGCTTGACCTACAGGTTTATCAGAGAAATAATCCCAATCATATGGATCATAATTTGCACCTTCTGCAATTCCAGAATTAGCAGAAAGAATTAAATTCACAATAGCTGAAATATCTGTTACATCTATTTTCCCATCGTTATTCACATCGGCTACTTCACTAACAAATACTTTTGGATTCTTTCCTAAAATATAATCCAAGTTAGTTGTTAAATCTAGAATATTTATTCCATCATCTCCATTTGAATCTCCTAGCTTAAATGCTGATGTTACAGTATATTTTTCTTCATCTGTAAATGCCGATCCAACAAAACTAGCATCAATAGATTGAACAGCAACATAATAATCTCCCATTGGAACATTTAATTTCCAAGATAAATTGTTCTCTGCATTACCTGCATCGGCAACAGCTTTTACTCCATCTATATCGGATCCACTAGCCAAAATCTCTTCTCCTCCAGGTGTTGATCCAATCCTTACAGAATAAGTTAATCCTGCAGCAGGAGTTCTCTTACCATTACCCCAATTATCCGTTGCACCAGCCCATGAAATTACTAATTCAAATAAAGGATCTTTTTTATTGGAATCTGCAGCAGATGAAATTCTATCCTCTCCGTTATTATCTCCCTCTGGTTGGAAAACAGATAATCTTTGTCTTTGGAAATCCACACTTGTAGGAGGATTTGGTGCAGAGTTAAAGCCATACACCTTCTTGACTCCAATAGATTTCTTTAAAGGAGATCCCTCTCTAGTATCATCAGAACTTAAAGTATTAATTCCTGAATTCGCAGGAGGCGCAAAACCTCTTACATTAATGAAAATATCAGATATATATTGAGATATATCATTAGAATCAGTAATGTATTTGTTTTTACCTGTGATCACCAAATCTGCATCAAAATCTCCATCAAAATCAGCAACTCCAATGTTTGCATCCTGATAAAAAGAAAAATCATAAGGGGAATCTACCATCACACCCGCGGCTTCTACCCACGTTGCCGATTTAGTTATTTTCCCTTGTCCAGCTACTGTTCCAGAGTATAGAACATCCGCATATCCATTACTGTCAAAATCCCCAAACACAAATCTTCCTTCCCTAACAGCAGGAAGACCAACATTCATTTCTGTGAAACCTAATGTACCTAGATTTTTATATGCTTTTACTAAGTCTCCAGTAGCAGACTGACCACTGAATAAAATATCCATATTCCCATCAGCATCAAAATCAACAAAATCTGCGGTTCCTTGTTTAACAGAAACAAAATCTTGAACTTTTTCCTCAAAGTAAACTTCAATTGGTTGAACTGTTACCCCGTCAGCATCTACTTTTCTTTTATTTTCAAATAAGATCGTTTTATAACCATCAAAAGAATAACCAGAAATTAAGAAGTCAAAGTCTCCATCGCTGTCTATGTCACCAAAATCATAGGAAGCAAAACTTAAGTTGTTAAGTTTACTTTCATCTACTACACTTTTAGCATCAGAAAATCTAAAGTCATCAAAACCTAAACCGTTATCATCTGGATTAGGGTCTACAACAGAAACCATAGACATTATAGTAGTTGCTTCATTAGAAAGCTTGGAAGATTGTCCAGCAGCAATTATTTCAACAAGACCATCATTATCTAAATCTTTAATAGCAAATTCTATATTAAATATATTTTCTAAGAAGTTATCACCACCTTCAAAAGGATTGTGCTCCCTAAAAAATTCTCTGAAAAGACCTTCATTTTGAGGAGTTGATGTGTCGTCTTCCCTAGCATCATCCTGAAGTCTAGTATTTAATAATACTTGAATTCTTGTTCCTCCTGACTCTTCCACAGCAATTATAAGATCTTTTTGTCCATCGTTATTGAAATCTCCGAAATCGAAATTAGATTCACCTTGCCATTTTCCTAAAACAGGAACAAAAACTTCATTATCAAAGGCATAAATATTTATTGCTTGTTGATTAATTTGTATAGGTCCCCCATTTCTATTAGGAACCATTCCGACATTAGTACTAATTAAATCTTTATCTCCGTCTCCATCCATATCTAAGAATTCTAACTGAGTAGATTCTTTAGGAATTAATCTTCTGTCAATAATTCCCCCAAGATTTAGTAGTTTCCAATCGTATTCCAATGTAATTTCTACCTCATCAGAAAAAGCACCTCCTATATTTCCTCCATCAATTGCTTGGACGGAAGCATAATAAGTACCTGGATTTAGTATAACCGATCTGCTATTTAGAGTAGATAGTGAAGGAATGTTTATTAAAGTAGATCCATTTGTTGGATTACTGTTTGAATAAATAATATCATCACCACCAGACGTGGTTCCTATTTTAATATCATATCTAAACTCTGTAGATGAATTATCCGTTGGTTTTTCCCAATCAAATTTAACCCCACCTACTCCATTGTGAGTAGCGGTAAGTCCCGTAACTTTATTTGGAGCCGTGTTTAGGTTATTGGTGTTTTCAGCTTTGTAAAGCATTGCTTTGGCTTTACCAGTATCATCTAAACCTGTCAAGAATAAATCTAAATCTCCATCTTTATCGTAATCAATCCAATCTGCACTACTTTTTCTTAAACCAGAAATAGTTAAATCAGATTCCACAATTCCATAAACAGAACCAAATAAGGCAGGGAAAGTTGTGTATAGTTTTGTAACTGCTAAACCACTGTTTGGATCTTCACCCGCTATAATTAAATCACTTTGACCATCATTATTATAATCAGCAAAATCAAAATCAACATTTTTTAAGGATGGTAAATTATTTAAGGCTGCCAAATTACTCATTTTTTGGATTTTACCTTGTTCATCCTCACCCATCGCTAAAAAGTCTAATTCTCCATCCCCGTCAATATCGGCATATATAGTATTCCCATTTTTAAATCCTGGACCTACATTAAATCCTCCTTGATTTGAATCATTATTGTCTTGTCCGTCTTCCTCATAACTATCTCTATAGTACGTGTTTTCAAAACCGTTTCTATGGGTTTGCATATTGGTAACATCTCCTGAAGATCCGTTGGTAAACAAATCATTATCTCCATCTTGATCTGCATCTACAATATCGGTTTCACCATTAATTACTCCGTTATCATAAAACAGTCCTTCATTTAGGAAATTGAAATTACCAAGGTTTGTATAGTAATAAGTTCTGAAAGTTGAAGAAGCGTCAATACCAGAAATAATTAAGTCAGGATCACCATCGTTATCTAAATCTCCCCACTCCATTTCAGATTGGGATAACCCAACAACATTATAATCTTCCATCAATGTGAAAAAGGAACCTAGATTATTAATGTACAATTCCGATTTTCTTATGTTTCCTTCGGCATTTCCAGAAACGGCAACATCTAAATATCCATCTTGATTTACATCTACAAACTCAATGTCTCCACCAATGTATTTTGTGAAATTTTGATTGGTATTAACAAATACACCGTCATTATTTATATATACATTCGTTATGGTTCCTGTACTTGCAGAACCCATTAAAGCTAAATCCATGTCGCCATCTTTATCGTAATCTCCCCAACTAACTTTACCATTTTCAACACCTTGGAATGGCGCATCCTCTACTAAAGTCAATCTAGTAGCCTCCACGATAGTTACTTCTGAGATGTCATTGGAAGCAACAGTACCATTATCAATACCCGCTACATTAACATCAATAATCTCATCTTCCTCAAAAAATGGATCTTTAAATGCCTGTAAAGTGATATTTCCAGTTGTTTGCATTGATGGGATTTCAATAGTTGCACCGAGTCCCACTTTTCCAATAGTCGATCCCTTTGCATTTGCCACAGCAAGAGCAGCTCCAGAAACTGCAATTGATGTTGGAGCTTGGGTATCACTATTTGAAATTGTATGAGATAAATAAGGAACGCCATTTTCAAAAGCAACCTTCACTATAGAATTGTAATTCGAAACTGCTAAGTATAAATTGCCTTGTCCATCCATATCCATTCCTCTAAAAGTTGGAAGTTGGGTGGTCTGACCAGATGCAGCATATACACTTTGCCAAACATTGATTGGCAAAGAGGTTATTTTACTTGTATTAAAGTCTAAAACTTGAACAAGTGCTCCATATTGCCAGTCAGGCTGGTCAACGTAATTTCCTTGAGTTACATACATTTTATTACTTGCCACATCCATAAATATTTTTCCTGGATTTGTAAAAGCAGCTTGATCAAAACTATATTCCTTATCGTTGTTTTCTAAATCAAACCATCCATTAGTGCCATTATTACCGGCAACTATTACATTAGAAACAGACATTTTTCCGTTATCGTCCACAGTAACAACTAGTTTGTTGATTGTATGTTTGTATAAGTCAGAAAAATACAGAGTGTTATTCACAAAATGCATTCCTCCTGGTTTTCCTATATCACCAGAATCCATATTAGCAAGTGTGTATACCTTTTTATCAGCCGCTGTATAAACGTATATTCTATCGTGTGCAGACCAATAAACATTCCCTGTATTTAAATCCGCTGTAACATTTTCAGGGTCTTGAAGTCTAGCATCAGAAGCATCACCAGTCAAATTCCAATTAGGTCCTCTGTTATTTGCACTTCCAATAAAAGAAGTAACAGTTCCATCTGAATCCACTTTTTTAATCACATGAGCCCCTCTGTCGGCTACAAGATAAGATCCATCCAAATATTCTGTAACATCTAAAGGAAGATCAAATCTCGCGTTTGCTCCTACTCCATTTGCAGCTCCTGGATTATCAGTTGATCCAGCCAAAGTATTGTACGCAAAAATAGAGGATACAAAATAATCTCTAATTGGTGTTGAAGTTCCTGCTAAACCAACACCAATTGTAGTTGGATTAAGTTTTGCATTGGATAAATTAGCAGTAACGACTACAGAACCTCCGTTTTCAGGAATACTCAGCGCAGAGGTAGTAAATGTTACTACAGGTGCCTCGTCGTCACTAATTTTAATATCTAAAGAAGTGTTATCTCCTAAAGCTACTGTTGGGTTTTCAGGAAGAGCTAAAGAAATTAATATATTTTCAATAGCCTCTTCAGTACTATCTTGAAGTCCGGTTAAGGTGAGGGTTGCACTTTGCTGACCTGCTGGAATAGTGAAAGTTTCTGCAGAAATTTTGAAGTCAGCACCGTCTCCA
>Ga0308001_10000504_pt1 | contig 18255 bp, 9 predicted proteins | sample Neamet5_FD_203167 | JGI IMG/M metagenome (GOLD analysis project Ga0308001, IMG submission 203167) | Marine microbial communities from water near the shore, Antarctic Ocean - #5 | ecosystem: Environmental > Aquatic > Marine > Unclassified | place: Southern Ocean | collected 2014-06-04
AATTTAGTGAAGAGCAAAACGAATTATTTAAAGGTGTTAGTAGAAAACGTTGTTTAGAAATTTTAATAAAAATAGGAAATATAACAGCTACTAAAGACCAGTTTGATACTTGGATGATTGAAAAAAATATCGATTATTTAGAGTATATAAAAAATATGGATGCCTCGGAGATTCTTCCAGATGTTTCTAAAGTTTTAGAGTTTTTAAAAGGAAGAAGTATCCCAATAGCGTTAGGATCTGCAAGTAAAAACGCGAGACTTATTTTAGAAAAAGTTAATTTATTACACTATTTCGATATTATTGTAGACGGCAATAATGTAACAAAAGCCAAGCCAGACCCCGAAGTTTTTCTTTTGGCAGCAAAACAATTAGGAGTAAAAGCTACAGATTGTATTGTTTTTGAAGATGCAGTTGCGGGCATTGAAGCCGCAAATGCTGCAAAAATGGTAAGTATTGGTATTGGAAACGAAAAAACACTTAGAGAAGCACAATTTAACTTTACTGATTTTACAGAAATGAGTAAAGATTTTATAGAAGGGCTGATAAAAGAATAAAAAGAAGGAAGTGGGTAAAACGAGAAGAGATATTTTAAAAACTCTTTTTCAATTATTCTTACTCTCAAAAAATAGAAAAAATGAATCAAGATTATATAAAACCAAATGAATGGTCTGTCCTAGAGGAAGGGTTTGATGCTCAAAGGGTAAAATCTTCAGAAAGTTTATTTAGTATTGGTAATGGTGCCATGGGGCAACGTGCTAATTTTGAAGAACAATATACAGGAAGTACTTTTCAAGGAAGTTATATTGCAGGTGTTTATTATCCTGACAAAACACGCGTTGGTTGGTGGAAAAACGGATATCCAGAGTATTTTGCAAAAGTACTAAATGCACCTAATTGGATTGGTATTAATGTTCTAATTAATGAAGAGGTATTAGACCTACATACTTGTAAAGAAGTTTCAGAATTTAAAAGAGAACTCAACATGAAAGAAGGTTGGTTGTCTAGAAGTTTTAAAGCCGTTTTACAAAATGGAATCAAAATAAAAGTAGATACCAAACGTTTTTTAAGTTTAGAGTTGGATGAGATAGGTGCTATTAATTACAATGTAACTCCTTTAAATTCAGATGCAGAAATTACATATATTCCTTATATAGATGCAGAAATTACCAATGAAGACTCTAATTGGGATGATCAATTTTGGGATATTTTAGAAGTTATACAAAATAACCAACAATCTTTTATTAAAGCAAGAACCATGAAAACGCATTTTTATACATGCACATTTATGGAGTCTCGACTTTTTATAAATGATAAAGAGATAGTAACTTCTGTAAAAAATAAGCAATCACCAAAAACTATTTCTTCAATACATAAGCAAGAGGTTCAAAAAAATAAAACTTTTACCATTCACAAATTTGGTGGTTATGTGGTAGATAGAAACCATGCTAAAGATGAACTAGTTGCTGCAGCAAAACTAATTTTAGACAAAGCAGTAAACTTTGGTTTTAACGCATTATTAGAAATACAAAAGAAATCTTGGGCACAGATATGGAACATGTCTGATATTACCATAGAAGGTGATGTTAAAGCACAACAAGGAATTCGCTTTAATATTTTTCAATTAAATCAAACATATTTAGGTACAGATGCTAGTTTAAATATTGGTCCAAAAGGATTTACAGGAGAAAAATATGGTGGAAGTACGTATTGGGATACAGAAGCATATTGTATTCCTTTCTATATGGCTACAAAAGATCAATCTGTTGCAAGAACACTTTTAGTATACAGATATAATCATTTAGACAAGGCTATTGAGAATGCTGAGAAATTAGGTTTTAAAAACGGTGCGGCATTGTTCCCAATGGTTACAATGAATGGTGAAGAATGCCATAATGAATGGGAAATTACTTTTGAAGAAATTCATAGAAATGGTGCCATCGCTTTTGCTATTTTTAACTATAACAGATTTACAAATGATTATGCTTACATACCAGAAAAAGGATTGGAAGTTTTAATTGGTATTGCACGTTTTTGGCAGCAAAGAGCTACTTTTTCATCCGATAAAAATAAATTTATGATTTTGGGTGTTACAGGGCCCAATGAATATGAAAATAATATTAACAATAATTGGTATACAAACTACATCGCAAAATGGTGTATTGAGTATGCATTAGAAAATATAGCAATTGTTAAAACAGATTATACTGCCGATTATAAAAGAATTAAAGAGAAAGTAAATTTTTCTGAAGATGAATTAAAAGATTGGAAAAAAGTTGCAGATAAGATGTATTTTCCATTTTCAGAAAAGCACAGAGTATTTTTGCAACAAGATGGCTTTTTAGATAAAGAATTAATTACTGCAGCGAATTTAGATACTAGTCAAAGACCTATCAATCAAAAATGGAGTTGGGACCGTATTTTACGTTCACCTTATATAAAGCAAGCAGATACTTTGCAAGGTTTCTATATGTTTGAAGATCATTTTTCTATAGAAGAATTAGAACGTCATTTTAATTTTTATGAACCATTTACGGTACATGAAAGCTCTCTTTCTCCTTGCGTTCATAGCATTCAAGCGGCAAAATTAAATAGAATGGAGCAGGCTTACGAGTTTTATTTAAGAACCTCTAGAATAGATTTAGATGACTATAATCATGAAGTAGAAGAGGGCTTGCATACTACCTCTATGGCAGGAACTTGGATGAGTATTGTAGAAGGGTTTGGAGGAATGAGAGTTTTAAATAATACACTTTCTTTTTCTCCTAAAATACCAAAACAGTGGAAATCATATTCGTTTAAAGTTAATTTTAGAAACCAAGTGGTTACTGTAAATGTAAATCATAATGAAGCACATTTTAAATTAGATGGTGCTCCTAAAATTACTATTTTAATAAATGGAAAATTTACAGACATTTTTCAGCACAAATTAGCAACAGTTTAGAAATAAAAAATATGAAAATTTTTAGAAACATTTTTTTAGGAGTAGGAATTATTTGTTTACAAGCATGTAATTCTAAAGAATCTTTAAAGAATGTTTCTAAGCCTTCTGTTTCAAACACTTCTATAGAAAGGGTTGAGCCACCAAATTGGTTTATCAACTTTAAAGACACCTCTCTACAATTATTAGTAAAGGAAGAGAATATAGGCAAGTCAATTCCTAGTATTTCTTACAAAGGGGTTTCTATTAAAAAAGTGAATACTGCAAAAAGTAAAAACTATTTATTTTTAGATTTAATTATCGAGAAAGGAACACTACCTGGTAAATTTGATATTGTTTTTACCGCAATAAATGGCACAAGAAAAACACATACTTACGAGTTAAAATCTAGAGTGAAACCAGCTGAAGAGTATATTGGTTTCGACAGTTCAGATGTTATTTATTTAATTACTCCAGATCGTTTTGCAAACGCAGATGAAAGCAATGATATGGGTGCTATAAAGTCTAAAGAGGATGAAACAGCAGAATCTGTTTACTTTTTAAAGGAAACAAACATAAATAGAGCAGATAATTATGCGCGGCATGGAGGAGATATTAAAGGAATTACTAAATATTTAGAGTATATAAATGAAATGGGGTTTACCGCCATTTGGTCTTGCCCATTATTAACCAATGATATGCCAAAGCAATCTTATCATGGGTATGCAATTACAGATTTGTATGAAATAGATCCTCGTTTTGGAACGTTAGCCGATTACAAAGAGTTAGCAGATGAAGGACGTAAAAAAGGCATCAAATTAATTATGGACCAAGTAGCAAATCATTGCGGTAGTGAGCATTGGTGGATGAAAGATTTACCTTTTAAAGACTGGGTAAACTTTCAAGAAAATTTTGAAACTAAAGGCGCTTTAATTACTTCAAACCATAGAAGAACAACAAATCAAGACATATATGCCTCTAAAGCTGATAAAAAGGGAATGGCAGATGGTTGGTTTGTAGCTACAATGCCAGACTTAAATCAACGCAATCCATTTATGGCAAAATATATCATTCAAAATAGTATTTGGTGGATAGAGACTATTGGTTTAAGCGGAATTAGGCAAGACACGTATCCTTATGCAGATAAAGAATTTATGAGCGTTTGGGCAGGGTCTATTATGAAAGAATATCCTAATTTTTCTATTGTTGGAGAAGAGTGGAGTTACAACCCATTATTAATTGGTTACTGGCAACAAGGGGCAAATAACAAAGATGGTTATGAGTCTAATTTAAAATCTACAATGGATTTTGCGATGCAACAGAATATTGTAGCTGCCTTTAATGAAGAAGAATCTTGGGACAAAGGGTTGGTAAAAATATATGAGAGTTTGGCAAACGATTTTCAATATGCATCTCCAAAAGATATTATGGTTTTTCCAGATAATCATGACATGAGTAGAGTCTATACTCAATTTAATGGAGACATTGTAAAGACTAAAATGGCTTTATCGATGCATTTAACCCTACCAAGAATTCCTCAAATTTACTACGGAACAGAAATTTTAATGAACGACTTTAACAAACCTGGTGATCATGGATTGATTCGCACAGATTTCCCAGGAGGCTTTAAAGATGACGCAGTAAATGCTTTTACAGGTGAAGGTTTAAATACAGCACAAAAAAGTATGCAATCTTATTTGAAGAAATTATTAAATTATAGAAAAAATTCGAAGGCAATTCATGAAGGAAAAACAATTCATTTTGCTCCATTTAAAGGAACTTATTTCTTGTTTAGGGTTTTAGAAGATGAGGTAGTTTTAAATATTATTAATAAAAATGAAGCGCCAATTACTATCGATTTAAAAAGATTTTCAGAAATGGGTTTAGAGGGTAAAACCTTAAGAAATATTATTTCTAACAAAGTTTTTATCTGGAAAGATACCATTACATTGTTAGAAAAAGGAAGTATTATTCTTACTACAAAAAAGTAATATTATAACTTTTGTCGGTATAAAGAATCTATAAAATACATATTATGAAAAAGCTACTATTTATATTTTTAATACTTAGTATAACTGTGTCTAAAGCACAAAATAAAGTGGTTTCTAAAGAAAAAATAATAGAAATTAATAGCTCTGCAGTTGTTTTAGAAAATGCCGTTTTAGCTGGCGGATTGTTATATAGAATTGCGTCTTTTCCGTCAAAATATTGTACACCTAGACCTGTAGATATTTGGTTGCCAGAAAATTATTCGGAAGATAAAAAATATGCAGTGCTTTACATGCATGATGGTCAGAATTTATTTGATGCCACTACTACTTGGAATGCACAGGAATGGGAGGTAGATGAAGTTGCTTCTCAATTAATGAATAATGACATAACAAAAGATTTTATTGTTGTTGGTATTCATAACATTCCAGAAATACGATGGCAAGATTTATTTCCAGAAAAAGTAATGAATTTTTTATCAGTAGAAGATAAAGAGGTCTTGTTTAAAGAGGCCGTAAAAAATAATTTTAGTATCCACTTAAAAGGAGATGCTTATTTAAAGTTTTTAGTTGAAGAATTAAAACCATTTATAGACAAAACCTATGCTGTGCATAAAAATAAAGAAAACACCTTTGTAGCAGGATCTTCTATGGGAGGTTTAATGTCTATGTATGCAATTTCAGAATATCCAACAATTTTTGCAGGTGCTGCTTGTATTTCTACACATTGGCCAGGAGCAGAGCCAAAAGACGATAATAAGTTAGCAGAAGCTATTTTTAACTATATGAAAGCAAACGTGCCAAATGCAGGGTCACATAAACTATATTTCGATTATGGAAACAAGACTTTAGATGAGAATTACCCAAAGTATGCTCCAAGAGTAGATGAGGTTTTAAGCTTGAAAGGATATTCGAATTCAGATTCAATGAATTTATTTTTCGAAGGTACAGACCACTCAGAAAAATCATGGCAAGAGAGAATTCATATTCCATTTACGTTCTTATTAAAAAAATAATTTAAAACAAGATATTGGTAGTTTTATGTTAGATCTAAGACAATAAAACAAACAATATATTATAAAAACAAGGACAAAATAACTATGAGAAATTTTAAAGTATTTTTTTTATTTCTTTTTTTTACAACTTATGCCATTGCTCAAAATTCAAATAGAATTTATAAACATACAACACAAACAAAAAGCGGTTTTGATGTTTATGTAAATGATGGTACATATATTATTTCTTTTTTAAATGAGAATATTGTAGAAACTAGTTTTATACCGATAAAAGATTCTTTAAATAGCGCATCACACGCTGTTGTTCTAAAACCAAAAGAGCTAAATATACGCGCAATAATTGGTCCAAATATGGCAGAGTATAGGTCTTCTGGTATTTCTGTTCAAGTAAAATACAAACCATTCCAAATCACCTACAAGTATAAAGAAGAGGTAGTTATCTCAGAAAAGAAGGGGTATTTTAAGTCTATACACCAACCAATGGCTTTGGTGCAAGGTAATATTGTAGCTAAAGAGACAGAGAAAATTTCTTTTAATTTAGGTTCAGATGAGGTTTTATATGGCACAGGTGCAAGAGCTTTAGGAATGAATAAAAGAGGGCACAGACTGCCGCTTTATAACAGAGCAGATTATGGGTATGAAACGTATTCTGAATTGATGAATTTTACGCTGCCAATTGTCATATCTTCTAATAAATACATACTTCATTTTGATAATGCGCCAATAGGATACCTAGATTTAGATAGTAAAAAAGACAATACGTTAACCTATGAAACAATTTCAGGAAGAAAAACATATCATGTTATTGTTGGCAACTCTTGGTTAGACTTAATTGACAGTTATACAGATTTAACAGGAAAACAACCTTTGCCACCAAGATGGGCTTTAGGTAATTTTTCGAGTAGATTTGGGTATCATTCGCAAGAAGAAACAATAGCAACTATTGCAAAGTTTAAAGAAGAAAAAATTCCTGTAGATGCTGTAATTTTAGATTTGTACTGGTTTGGAAAAACAATTCAAGGGACTATGGGAAATTTAGAGGTTTATAAAGACTCTTTTCCAGACATGAAACAAATGATTTCTAAGTTTAAAAAAGAAGGTGTAAAAACGGTATTAATTACAGAGCCTTTTATTTTATCTACATCTATTAAATGGAAAGAAGCAGTAGAGAAAGATGTCTTAGCGAAAGATTCTGCAGGCATGCCCGCAAAATATGATTTCTATTTTGGAAATAGCGGTATTGTAGACATCTATAAGGAAAAAGGAAAAAGTTGGTTTTGGAATATTTATAAAAACTTAAGAGAAATAGGCGCTGCAGGAGCTTGGGGAGATTTAGGTGAGCCAGAAGTACTGCCTTCTTGGGTAAACTTTAGTGGTAGAAAGGCAGATGAAGTTCATAACGTATATGGCCACGATTGGGCCCGTTTAATTTTTGAAGGTTATCAAAAAGATTATCCAAAGGAAAGGCCTTTTATTTTAATGAGAGCAGGAGCCGCTGGCTCTCAACGTTACGGCATGATTCCTTGGTCTGGAGACGTAAATAGAGCCTGGGGTGGTTTGCAATCGCAGCCAGAAATTGCCTTACAAATGGGGATGCAAGGTTTTGGATTTATGCATTCTGATTTAGGTGGGTTTGCAGGAGATTATGATAATGACAATTTATATACACGTTGGTTACAATACGGCGTTTTTCAACCAATATTTAGACCTCACGCGCAAGAATCTGTGCCAAGTGAACCTGTTTTTAAAAATACAAAAACTAAAAAATTAGCAAAGGAGGCCATAGAACTAAGATATAAACTACTGCCATATAATTACAATTTAGCGTTTGAAAATAATCAGAAAGGAGCACCATTGATGCGTCCTATTTTCTTTGAAGAAGATGCTAAAAAATTACATACAAATGCTACTACATATTTATGGGGACAAGATTTTTTAATTACACCAATTTTAAAAGATTCAATTAAGATAAAAGATATTTATTTTCCAAAAACTACCAATTGGTTTAATTTTTATACGGATGAGAAAATTGAAGGTGGGCAGACCAAAAGTATTAAAATAGAAGAAGAAACGATTCCAACTTATATTCGAGGAGGATCCTTTATTCCAATGACCAAATTGGTGCAAACTACAGATGATTATGATGGCAATCAATTAGAAATTCATTATTACTATGATACATCAGTAAAGAAAACGAAACGTACAATGTATAATGACAATGGTTTGCTTTCTAATGCTTTTGAAAAAGGAGCGTTTGAAATTTTAACCTTTAAGGCGGGTTTGTCTAAACGTTATTTGAAAATTAATTTTGACGCAGAGTTTGGAGTACAATGGAAGCCATCGGATAAAGAAATTATAGTAGTTGTTCATCATATAAACTGGATTCCTAAAAAGTTAAAAGTTAATGGAAAAAGAGTAGCAGTTTCTTTGGTTGATAATCAGTTAAAGATTCCTGTAAAATGGAACACAAGAAAAGAATTAGAAATTAAAATAGCATTAAAATAAAGGTTAATAATGAAAGCTAAACAGACTATTTTACTATTTTTAATCTTATTATTAAGTTTAAGTTGTACCTCTAGTAAAAAATTAGAGAAAAATAAAAAACAAGAAATTTCAATAAAAAAAATAGTTATTTACCAGGTTTTTACGCGGTTGTTTGGAAATACAAATACAACAAACAAACCTTGGGGAACCATTGAAGAAAACGGCGTTGGAAAATTTAATGATTTTACAAACAAGGCATTATTAGAAATTAAAAACTTAGGGGTTACACATATTTGGTATACAGGAGTGCCGCATCATGGTGTAATTAATGATTATACAGCATTTGGCATTTCTAATGATGACCCAGATGTTATAAAGGGGCGAGCAGGTTCTCCGTATGCTATAAAAGATTATTACAATGTAAATCCGGATTTAGCAGTAAATGTTAAAAATAGATTAGAAGAATTTGAAGCTTTAATTGCCCGCTCTCATAAAAATAAATTAAAAGTAATTATAGATATTGTTCCAAATCATGTAGCTAGAAATTACCAAAGTTTATCAAACCCAATAGGAACGGAAGATTTTGGAGAAGATGATACTTTAGATTTTGATTATAATGTAAATAATAATTTTTACTACGTAAACAATAAACCTTTTAAGGTTCCAGATTTTTTAAACGGTTATAAGCCTTTAGGAGGAGAAAAACATTATTTATCTGACAAGTATTTTTATGAAAGCCCTGCAAAATGGACTGGTAACGGAGTACGTTCTGCAAAACCAAATTTTTACGATTGGTATGAAACTATAAAAGTAAATTATGGTATTTCACCAGAGGGTAAAAAACATTTTGAGGAGTTACCAATGGGGTATGGAAGTGAAAATTATAAGAAACATTTTAATTTTTGGAAAAATAAAAAGGTACCAGATTCTTGGATAAAATTTAGAGACATTGCCCTTTATTGGTTAGAGAAAGGGGTAGACGGATTTAGATATGACATGGCAGAAATGGTGCCTGTTGAGTTTTGGAGCTATATGAATTCTGCTATTAAAATGAAAAATTCAGAGGCTTTTTTATTAGCTGAGGTGTACAACCCTAATATGTATAGGGATTATATTAGGAAAGGAAAAATGGATTATTTGTATGACAAAGTAGCTTTGTATGATACTATAAAAAAGGTAATGCAAGGCAGTGGATCAACAGATTATATACCGCCAATTCAAGAAGATTTAAAAGATATAGAGCATAATATGTTGCACTTTTTAGAAAACCATGACGAGCAAAGAATTGCGAGTCCAGAATTTGCAGGGAATGCTCAAAAAGCAAAACCAGCAATGGTAGTTTCTGCAACTATTTCAACAGCACCTACTATGATTTATTTTGGTCAAGAGTTAGGGGAAGATGGTTCTGAAAATGCTGGTTTTGGCACTTCTTCTAGAACTTCAATTTTTGATTATATTGGTGTTCCTGCTTTTCAGAGATGGGTAAATAATAAGCAATTTGATGGAGGACAATCTACGGAAGAAGAATTAACATTAAGAGATTTCTACAAACGGCTACTAAATTTTACAATTACAAGTGATGCCTTAATGGGAGACTATAAAGATATTCATCAATATAACCGAAAACATACTCAAATGTATACCGATAAGGTTTTATCTTTTGTGCGCTGGGGTGCAAAAGAAAAGCTACTTATTGTATCTAATTTTAATGCAGAAAATACTTATAGTTTCGATTTAAGTTTACCACCTCATATTATTAAAAAATGGAATTTAAAGAATGGAGAATATCATTTTACAGATCAATTATATAAGGAGTATACTTCGGTACTTAAAGTAAAGGGCAAACAAGCAAAAATAAGAGTAGATATTAAGCCACTAACTTCATTTATTCTTCAACTTCAATAAAAATTAATATGAAAAACATACTTTTTTTATCAATTATCGCAGCCATTTTTAGTTGCAGTAAAAATAGCTCAGAGTCCTCTAATAATAAAAACATATTAAAAAAAGAATTTGTTTGGGAAGGAGCAAATATTTATTTTTTACTAACAGACCGCTTTAATAACGGCGATACTTCTAATGATATTAACTTTGAAAGAACTGAAAAAGCTGGACCCCTTAGAGGTTTTAAAGGAGGAGATCTTAAGGGAATTACGCAGAAAATTAAAGAGGGGTATTTTACAAAGTTAGGTATTAACGCTATTTGGATGACGCCAATTGTAGAGCAAATTCATGGCGCAACAGATGAGGGTACTGGAGTTTCTTATGGGTACCATGGGTATTGGACAAAGGATTGGACTAAAATTGATCCAAATTTTGGAACAAAAGAAGATCTAAAGGAACTGGTGTTGCTTGCACATAAAAACGGAATTAGAGTGGTGTTAGATGCAGTCATCAATCATACCGGTCCAGGAACAGAAAAAGATCCTGTTTGGCCAGATAAATGGGTAAGAACATCTCCACAATGTTCTTACGAAAATTATGAAAACACCATTTCTTGCACGTTGGTAAAAAACCTACCAGACATTAGAACAGAAAGTAATATGGCTGTAGAGTTGCCGCCTCAATTAATAGAAAAATGGAAGGAAGAAGGTCGTTATGATCAAGAAGTTAAGGAGTTAGATGAATTTTTTGCAAGAACAGGTCATCCAAGAGCACCGCGTTTTTATATTATGAAATGGTTAGCAGATTATATTACAGAATTTGGTATTGATGGGTATAGAGTAGATACAGTTAAGCATACAGAAGAATTTGTTTGGCAAGAATTTAAGACGGTATGTGATGCAGCTTTTGCAAGTTTTAAAAAGAATAATTCAGATAAAGTTTTAGATGATACAAAATTCTATTTAGTAGGAGAGGTATATAATTACGCAATATCTCACGGTAAGGCTTATGATTTTGGTGATAAAAAGGTAAATTATTTCGACAAAGCATTTCAAAGTTTAATTAACTTTGAATTGAAATGGAATGTTAAACAGATGGCCGCAAAAGACATCTTTTATAAGTACGATTCTCTTTTAAATACTAATTTAAAGGGTTATGGTGTATTAAACTACATGACATCTCATGACGATGGCGCGCCTTTTGATAAAGAAAGAAAAATACCATATAAAACTGCAAACATGTTACTTTTAACTCCGGGAGCTTCGCAGGTATATTATGGTGATGAAATTGCAAGGAATTTAATAGTTGAAGGAACTGTTGGTGATGCAACTTTAAGGTCTTTTATGGATTGGGAAGGTCTTAAGAAAGATAAAAAGACCAAAGAAATTTTAAGTCATTGGCAAAAATTAGGTCAGTTTAGAGCAAATCATATGGCAGTAGGAGCTGGTAAACATCAAATTATTTCTGAAGAAAATGGTTTTATTTTTTCGAGAATAAGGAAAAAAGATAAGGTTATTATAGGAATTAATATGTTAAAAGGTAAAAAACAGATAGATGTTTCTACTGTTTTTGAAAATGGAGTACAATTAATAGATGCATTTTCTAAAGAAAAAGTTCGTGTAAAAGAGGGCGCAGTTGTATTGTATTCTAAGTCTAATATTGTGTTATTGGAAGAAGATATATAAATTTTGGTTTCCTTCAGAAAAAGATTGCAAATTATACCTTAACTGTTTTTTACAACTGGGGGAATAATAAATCTAAATTTCATGTATTCAGCTAGCTCGTTAAAACACTAGATTTCTTTATTAAGTATTCTTATATTAATAGAGGTAATAATTACTAATATCAACTTAAAATACTTTCTTTCTCTTATTGTAAAAGAAGCTTGCGTGTGAGCTTCAAATAATAAAGACGTAAGTTTATCAATATCTGCTGGAAAGCTAAGATGTAAGTTTTTTTTATTTATAAGTGCTTTTCTTTCTTCAGTTGAGTTTGTTAATATCTTGGCTTTTCTTGAGTAAAAAGAGAGGGAGTAAGTTCTTTGCAGCAGAACATGTATAATTTTATTAAAGGTTTTAATTAGGGCTGTTTTCGGATAAAGGTTTGCTTTTTAGGTGCGTCTAAATTGTTATATAAAATATAGGTTCTGCCTTTAAATTATCATTAAAATAAGTCAAGGTGGTTAAATTCATCAAAAATAGCGACTATATGCTCACTTGGGTAATAATAAAATGATATCACTCTTAACTTCTTAAAATTAGATTACATTAGTTTATAAAATTTATATATATACTTTTTGTTAAAATAAAAATAATTAAATTATCACCTCATATCTTATGAATTCAAGAAGAAAATTTATTAAAAAAACTGGTTTAATGAGCGCAGGTCTTTCAATTTTACCTAGCATGTCTTTTGCTTCTAATACTTTAGGTACTAATCAAAAACTTAAGTTAGCCCTTATTGGTGTTGGTTTAAGAGGAACAAATCACCTTAATAATGCTTTGTTAAGAAAAGATATTGAAATTATTGCAATATGTGATTTAGATTCTAACCGTATTAATTTAGCATTAAAGATGATAGCTAACGCTGGTTTTGCAGAACCTAAAGTTTTCGGAAACTCAGATTACGACTATAGAAACTTATTAGCTCTTGAAGATATTAATGCTGTAATTATTTCAACACCCTGGTTGTGGCACACTAAAATGGCCGTAGATAGTATGAAGGCAGGTAAGTATACTGGTCTTGAGGTGTCTGCGTCAAATACTTTAGAAGAATGTTGGGATTTGGTAAATACGCACGAAGAAACAGGATCTCATTTAATGATTTTAGAAAATGTTAACTATAGAAGAGATGTGTTAGCTGTTTTAAATATGGTGAAACAAAATGTTTTTGGGGAGCTATTACATTTTACGGGTGGATATCAGCATGACCTTAGACATGTTAAATTAAATGATGGTAAAACAGCTTATGGTAAAGGTGTAGAATTTGGTGATAAAGGAATCTCTGAATCTGTTTGGAGAACGCAGCATTCATTATTAAGAAATGCAGATGTATATCCTACTCATGGTTTAGGACCAATAGCTGTTATGGCAGATATAAATAGAGGAAATCGTTTTCTGTCATTAACGTCGCATGCTACGAAAGCCATTGGCTTAAATAAATATATTGTAGATAATGGTGGTAAAGATCATCCGAATGCAAAATTAAAGTGGAAACAAGGAGATATTATTACTTCAACCATAGAAACATCTAAGGGAGAAACAATAATAATAACGCACAATGTAAACACACCACACCCATATTCGTTAGGGTTTAAGGTTCAGGGAGTTCAAGGTTTAACAGATTTCGATTATCATACGCAACGTATTCATATAGAGGGTAAAACGGAAGGTCATGGCTGGGAGAATATGGATGCTTGGTTTGAGAAATATGACCATCCGCTTTGGAAAAAATACGGAGACATGGCCAGCGAAGCGGGTCATGGAGGTATCGACTTTTTTGTATTGAACGCCTTTGTAGAGTGTGCTAAAGAAAATATAGCACCTCCAATGGATGTTTATGACGCTGCAGCCTGGAGTGCTGTTACGCCACTTTCAGAATTATCAATTGAAAATAACGGTGCACCGCAAGATTTTCCAGATTTTACAAGAGGTATGTGGGTAAAACGTAAACCTTATAATTGGATAAAAGATACATATTAGTATTTAATAATTTATTTATAGCACCATTTATTTTAATTAGGAATGCCTATATTTTTACGATAATAAAATAATTTTACCCCAAATATCTTTAAAATGAAATTTAATAAGAGCAGTAAATTAGTATTGATTTGCTTGGTGTTATCCTTAACAAGTCTACTAAATGGTCAAGAAAAAGATATTTCACATTACATTGAAAATGAAGCGGTAATTAGTGAAAATAAATTAGATGCTCATGCATCATTTACTTCTTATGCACCTGATGAAGATGTAATGAGTTTTAATCCTCAAAGTACACGTTTTTATAAAAATTTAGACGGTCAATGGAAGTTTAAATGGGTTAGATCTCCAAAAGAGCGGTCTACAACATTTATGAACCCATTAGAGAATTTAGATACTTGGGGTACTATTAAAGTTCCTTCTAATTGGGAAGTGGAGGGTTTCGGGATTCCTATTTACGCAAATCACCAATATGAATTTGCAGATTATAAAGCACCCGTTGCAGATGATATGAAATTTGTTGTAGATACAACTGGTAGTTGGGTAAGAACTGTACCTGCAAATCCAGGAAAAGTACCCTCCGATTATAACCCTGTAGGTTCTTATCGAAGAGATTTTAATATTGCCTCTACCTGGAACGGGAAAGAAATGTTCTTGCATATAGGTGCTATGAAATCTGGCGGATTTGTATGGTTAAATGGCAACTATATAGGGTATTCTCAAGGAAGTAAATTACCAACAGAATTTAAGATAACTCAATTTGCTAAAACGGGTAAGAATGTTATTGCAATTCAAATTTTTAGATGGACGGATGGCTCGTATTTAGAATGTCAAGATTTTTGGAGAATTAGTGGAATTGAAAGAAGCGTATATGTCTATGCGCAACCTAAATTAAGAATAAAAGATTTTGAGGTAGTTTCTAATTTAGATGGTGCTTATAAAGACGGACTATTAGATTTAGATGTGGTGGTTAAAAATCATTTCCCTAAAAATAAAAAATCTCAAGTAGCTTTTAAATTGTATGACGCTAAGAAGCAGCTAATAGCCTCTAAAAATTCAAAATTAACAGTTTTAGAAAATAAGGAGAATCAGATGAACTTTCAAGCAACTATACCGAATGTAAAACAATGGAGTGCAGAGCACCCTAATTTGTATACGTTAGTTATAGAGCTAAAAGATAGAAAAGGAAAGCTTATAGAAGCTACAGCCTCTAAAATAGGATTTAGATCGGTAGAAATTAAAAACGGGCTTCTTTTAGTGAATGGGCAAAGGATTACTTTAAAGGGTGTAAACGCCCAAGAAGCAGACCCCGAAACTGGGCATATTATGTCTGAGGAGATGATGTTAAAAGACATTCGTTTATGGAAAGAAAATAACATTAATGCTGTTAGATTAAGTCATTACCCGAGAGGAAGAAGGTTTTACGAACTGTGCGATATCTATGGTATATATGTAGTAGATGAGGCAAATATAGAATCTCACGGTATGTATTACGGAGAGCATTCATTAGCTAAAAAAGAGAGCTGGGAAAAGGCACATGTAGATAGAATGGTGCGCTTGGTAGCAAGAGATAAAAATAACCCATCTGTTATAATTTGGTCTATGGGTAATGAGGCTGGAAACGGAATTAATTTTTATGCAGGTTACAAAGCAATAAAAGCAAACGATAAATCTAAAAGACCTGTACAATACGAAAGACCTTATAAAGATGAAGATGGTAGTTTGTATGATATGGATTGGAATACAGATATTATTGTACCGCAATATCCATCACCTGCAGTATTCGAGGAAATTGGAAAATCTAAAACAGACAGACCATTTATACCAAGTGAATATGCTCATGCAATGGGAAATAGTACTGGTAATTTTCAGGATTATTGGGATGTAATAGAACAGTATGACAATTTACAAGGTGGTTTTATTTGGGATTGGGTAGACCAATCTATCTGGAAAACTGCAGAAAACGGAGAACGCTATTATGCTTATGGCGGAGATTATGGGAAAGACATGCCATCCGACGGTACGTTTTTAAACAATGGAATTGTGTTTCCAGACCGCACGCCACAACCCGCTTTGTATGAAGTTAAGAAGGCTCACGAATTCATCAACTTTAAAGAAAAAGGAATTAATAATAAAGATGAGATTAGAATTTTAGTAGAGAATTTGTATGATTTTACAGATATTAATATGTTTAATATTACCGCTAAAATAAAAGCAGATGGAAAAGTGTTGAAAAGAATTTCAATAGCACCTCTTTCTGTAGAAACACATACAGGTAAATTAATTAGAATTGCTCTTGGAGATGTTGCGTATAAAGTAAATACAGAATATTTTATTGAAATTTCTGCAACTACTAAAAATGCATGGGGTTTATTACCTGCAGGGTTTGAAGTGGCGCATGAGCAAATAAGATTAGATACTAAGTATCAAAAAGAAGAAGTAAGTATAGAAAATGGTATCGATTTATCGATTATGAAAGAGGGTGTGCAAACCATTATCTCTAACAGAAATGTAGAATTGGTGTTTAACCAAGCAGCAGGACGATTAACTTCTTACAAATTCAAAAACAATGAATTATTGAAAGATGGAAAAGGACCAAAACCAAATTTCTGGAGAGCAGTAACAGATAATGATTTTGGAAATAAAATGCAGGTTAAAAATATTGAATGGAAGAAAGCATCTTTATTTTCTGAAGTTACAGAAGTTATTTCAAATCAATTGTCAGCGAATGAGGTAGAATTAAGAGTAACCTATAAGTTACCAGGCGTAGCAACACACTTTAAAAGTGTATATACCATTAATGGAAACGGAGTTGTTCGTATTGAAAATACTTTAGCAGCTTCGGCATATAAAGCAGATATACCAAGAATTGGTATGCGCATGCAATTGCCAAAGCAATATAACGCTATGACATATTTTGGGAGAGGCCCTTGGGAAAATTATCAAGATAGAAAACATTCAGCTTTTGTAGATATATATGCATCTTCCGTATCAGATCAATACGTACCTTATATTAGACCTTCAGAAAATGGATATAAAACAGAAGTAAGGTGGGCGTCTTTAGTAAACAAGAAAGGAGACGGGTTTTTGGTGGTAGCGGAAGACGGCAAGAACGGATTAGGTGTTAGTGCTCTGCATATGCCAAATGAAGATTTTGACACAACGGCTGGCCTTGATTATGGCAATGCTAAGAAAGTAGTTGAAAAATATCAAATAGATGGAATACCGGAAGTGAATAAAACAAAGCATACAATAGATATTAAAGAAAAAGATTTGGTACAGCTAAACATAGATCTAATACAACGTGGCGTAGCTGGGGATGATAGCTGGTATTCGAAGCCACAAAAAAAGTATCTTATAGACGGGTCTATTAAACATCATTATTCTTTTTATTTAATTCCTATTGAGAAAGGCTCTAAAGAGTTGTTTCTTAAATTAAGTAAGCAGTTAAGTAAGTAAATGCGGTTTAAATTTTAATATATTTTGATGTAAATAGAATAAGTAGAGGCAAACCATTAGTTTTAGAAAGGACTATTGGAATGTATGATTCGAAAGAATAAATTAAAAGTTGGTCTTATTTTCTCCAAAAACTTAATTATCTGCAGTATCTTTTAATTAATTTTCAATGAAATTGCTAAGAATTGCACTTTTGTATCCCTGTTTTAATTAAAATAATACCATTGTTTTTTAATGATTATCCTAAATTATTAGGGAAAACTTATTTTCTGTCATTTTTTTCAAAAAACAATTAGAACATTTGCTATTATAACCTACGTATTTTCAGTCTATTAAAATTATGTTTAAAATTAATTTAAAAAAACGCAAAAAAAAGTATTGTGAGATTAAAAAGGTGTTGTATGTTTGCACCCGCTAACGGAAACGACAGTTTGTTAGTCACGTTCATTCACTTGTTATTTAGGTATTTTTATTTGATTATTGGTTTGGTTTTAGTTCCAAAAAAATATTTAAAAATATTTAATTTTTTTCTTGTTAGATTGCAAATAAGTTTTATATTTGCACCCGCTAAGGGATATAGCAAACAAGTTCAGAGATATTTTGGTAAAGGGTTTTAGATTAAAGCTCACTAGTTCGATTCTAGTTTTCTTACAAAATAGATTTTATTGAGATTGTTTAGATACGGTTTTAGGAGGATTTAAAAGTTCATTGAAAATATTGAAATTGACAGCGTAAACAAAGAGTAGAATAACCACATTATTTTATAATGTAAATTCTTTTGAAACTTATTCATTCATATTATTTAAAATATA
>Ga0308001_10000519_pt1 | contig 18036 bp, 14 predicted proteins | sample Neamet5_FD_203167 | JGI IMG/M metagenome (GOLD analysis project Ga0308001, IMG submission 203167) | Marine microbial communities from water near the shore, Antarctic Ocean - #5 | ecosystem: Environmental > Aquatic > Marine > Unclassified | place: Southern Ocean | collected 2014-06-04
GACACAAATCGCGCATCGAGAAGATGCCAACAACTACAGCGAGCCCCATCACGTGCAGGCTCAACATAATGGGATATCCCCAGAGTGAGACAGCGACCCATGTCGCTAATTCAGTTGTTTCTAGCGTCGCGAACATCTTTTGTCTATCAACCTATTGCTAATGTTATGGGTGAGCATTGAATCGAGTGTTTACAGCAGCAATTCGCCTGCGAGTAATACTATCAAAATTGCCAGCCTTATTCATTCCAACACCACCCTATCGAATTCGTGTAGTACTGAATCATCGACTTGTATTCAGCTTCTCTCCGGTTCTATTTAGACGACGGCGGAGATGCCAGCGATCGCTGGGAAAAGCATACTAATTATTAATGCATAGCTGACCGCCAAAACCAGTGAATAGAATATCCAGTCAGATAATGTGACAGCCAGGTCAAGACGGCCATCCACTACTCTTAGTATTTTGTCGATTGCAGAGAAATACGCGCTGTAATTGTCATAAATAGCGCGTTTAATGGCCTATTCCGCTATTTATGCGATGGACTTAGCAAGTGATTGTCTCTATCCTTCGCATCCTCTTAACTTTCCGTGTAATTATCTGCTTAATTATGCGTCTAAATATCCCCAGATTACCGGCCTAAGGGCATAGCAAGGCAATACTATGAGTAGCGAAGAAATCACCTCATTCGAGCAAATGGCGCTGTCTAAGTCTCTATTAAAGGCTCTCGTTGATGTGGGCTACGAAACGCCTTCCCCTATTCAAGCACAAACCATCCCCTTGCTGCTCGAGGGTAGAGATGTGCTAGGCCAGGCACAGACTGGAACGGGCAAGACCGCCGCTTTCGCCCTACCTATCCTTTCGAAATTGGATCTGAAGCAGAAAGACCCTCAGGTTATGGTTCTGGCACCTACGCGCGAACTCGCCATACAGGTCGCCGAAGCCTTTCAGAAGTACGCTACTCATATAAAAGATTTTCACGTTCTTCCCGTTTATGGCGGCCAGGACTACAGCGGCCAAATACGCGCCTTGAAACGTGGTGTACATGTAGTGGTCGGAACACCAGGCCGAGTCATGGACCATATGCGTCGCGGCACATTGAAACTCAATCAACTAACCACCCTCGTCCTGGACGAAGCCGATGAGATGTTGCGCATGGGTTTCATCGACGATGTCGAATGGATTCTCGAGCAAATACCCAAGCAGAGACAGATCGCCCTATTCTCTGCAACGATGCCTACGCAGATACGACGCATTGCCAGTAAGTACCTGACCGACCCCGTTCAAGTTACGGTCAAGATGAAGACCGCCACTGCCGAGTCGATCCGCCAGCGTTTTTGGCCGGTTAGCGGCATGCATAAGCTTGACGCGCTCACTCGAATCTTAGAAGCCGAAACCTTCGATGCCATGCTGATCTTCGTGCGCACACGTATCCTTACCGTCGACTTAGCAGAAAAATTGTCGGCTAGAGGATTCTCAGCCACAGCACTCAACGGCGATATAGCGCAGAAAACACGCGAGCGAACTATTGAGAGACTTAAGAAAGGACAGCTAGATATTTTGGTCGCAACCGATGTCGCTGCCCGAGGCTTAGACGTAGATCGAATCAGTCACGTAGTGAACTACGACATACCACATGATACTGAATCCTATATACACCGTATCGGCCGCACCGGTAGAGCCGGTCGTGAAGGAGATGCGATCCTATTTGTTGCTCCACGTGAGAAACGCATGTTGGCCGCCATCGAGAGGGCGACAAACAAGAAGATCGAGATGATGGAACTGCCTTCCACGCAACTGATCAACGATAAGCGCGTAGAGCAATTTAAACAGTCGATATCAGAGACCATCGCTAACGAGGACCTTTCTCAATACACCAAATTGCTAGAGAAGTTTGAGGCAGAGAACGAATTTCCAATGCTAGGCATCGCAGCGGCACTCGCCAAGCTTTCTCAGGGCGACACGCCTCTCTTGTTACAAAACAAGCCTATGCGAAAAACAGAAAAATTCACACGTGTAGATGAAGGTGAATCGCGAGGCCGATCACGCTCAAAGCCTCCCATTGGGGATAGAAGTTCCAGAGGTGAGTCACGCTCACGATCTCCAGCAGAAAATAGAAGCCCCAGAGGTGAGTCGCGCTCACGACCTCCAAGAGCCGACAGCCCTCCAGAAAAAGGCATGGAACGATTTCGCTTAGAAGTTGGCCACAACCATGACGTTATGCCCGGCAACATCGTAGGCGCTATCGCCAACGAAGCAGGCTTAGATGCTCAACATATCGGCCGCATCAACATTCACGATGATCACAGCACGATAGATCTACCCGACGACATGCCGGATGAGATTTTCAAAGAACTCAAGAATGTGTGGGTCTCTGGACAGACACTAAAAATTTCCCGCTTAACAATGGATGGGAAATCATCTCGATCCGCACACCCGGCATTCGAAAAGCCGAGCAAGGCACCAGACAAAGGGCCTAAAAAAGACAAGAAGCCAAAGCGTAAACCCTTAGCGAAGGGCAAGTCTAACGCGAAGGCTAAAGACGACCCGAAGAAGAAGGCTGCTGCAAAGAAGAAGTCTCGTCACAGGAATCGTGTGGGCACTGGGAAGTAAAAAAGCGGAGCTATTGCTTAGAAGTTTTGCATCACTTTGTTGAGCAATAAAAAGACGGGTGCAAATTTCCATTTGCACCCGTCTTTGCATAAAGCCATTATAGCCCTATCGATTCAACTCACGGAATCAATCGTGGAATGAACTTGGTCATACCTTTGATTGGTCCAACCTCGCCAGCGTAGACAACGCCATTGCGGTCAACCGTAACACCTTCTCCCATAGAACCTAGGCCACCCATGCCGGAGCCACGCTCAGAGTCGTGTGCCTTGATGTAATACAGTACTTCACCCGTGCGCGCACTACCTACACGCAGACCCTTCTGCCAACCTGGGTTGTAGTTTTCATCAGACTCGGAGTCAATGGCATACAACATGTCTGTATTAGGATCGATGAACAGACCGCTGATGCGACTGAACTGGTACCAAGTATCCAGATGATCACCATCTTGCGTGAATATCTGGATGCGGCTGTTTCCACGGTCAGCTACAAACAATCTGCCCTGCGAATCCATGCCTAGCGAGTGGGGTGAACGGAACTGCCCGTCTTCAAAGCCGAATTCACCGAAGCTTTTTATAAAGGAACCGTCTGGCGCAAAGATCGACATACGACTCTTTGCAGTTGGACCAGCTTCATTCTGAAACTGCGCACCATGAGTGTCACCCACGTAGATGTTGCCATTTGGCGCAACCAGAACGTCGTTCGGCGCGTCGAAATGCGTCGGTGGATCACCGGCTTCACCTGGCGTACCTATAGTCATCAGCAATTCGCCTTGAGGGCTAAACTTCATGACAGTATGGCCCTTGCCCGCAGCGGATGGATTCTCTTCCAACTCATTTGCGTTTGCAGCACGCGCATCAACAACCCAAACATTGCCCTCGCTATCGACGTCCATGCCATGTGGCCAGATTATCTGACCCGCACCAAAGCTCTGAACTACATTACCATCTGGATCCAACTTAACAATTGGGTCCACATCCGATGTGGCACAGGAGTTTGTGCCACATCGATCGCCAGCCCAAACGTGGATACCATCAACATCGATATTGACCGCACTCACTGAGCCCCAGCTACGTCCATCGGGCAGTGTACCGAAGTTTCGTTGTGTCTCGTAGGGGTTCGGCAGGTGGTTGATTGGCTCCTGATCAGCATGTGCTGCTGGCTGAATAGCGCCCGGTCGAGCTGGCTGTGCTACAGCTGCAGTCGAAAGCAACGACAGCACAATACTGGTAACACCAGCGGCAAGAAGCAGACGCGCTCCTGTTGCTCGTAAAGTTTTATTAGTCTTGTTCATTATTCACCTCTTAGTACTACTTGATTAACTAGCGTAATTAACAATCGCATTCTTTTCTTACGAAAGTGTTCTTCCTATCCCGCTTACCGACGAGCCCTACTTTTATTGAGGATGACCTCAAGCCTAAATACAGAGCTACGCCTTCTGTTTTATAATAATTATAAATTCGGCGAACCTGAGAACATGGACTCTCAGGCCGTCGTTGTCAAGACGGCCTGATGCAAGGAAAGGCCCTGCCTGTCCAATACAGATCGGAATTCCTAGACTCCCGTCTATTCGATGTTTATGCTCTGGCTCACATTAAAAAGCGAGGCTCTCATGCGCAACAATCTGATATACGTGATTTTCGCTATTGTACTATTGATGGCAAGCATTCTAGTGGCAATCTGCCTAGCCGACCCTGTGCCGAATGGTGCTGGTTTAGCCCATGCACAGTTCAACGGCATGCAGGCCGGAGGCGACGGTGCCGCACGATTAGAGCACATTGGCGGCTTGGCCTTCGCCTTTCAGGCGTTACTGCTACTACTAATAACATGCCTCGCGGCACTGGGCGTGGCCGAAGAGCGGCGCAGCCCAGAATTATGGGCTTATATGGGCGGCACTCTATTATTTAGCCTCTTTGCCTGGTGGCAGATGTACTCTGGCCATCAAGCATTCCTTGAAACGGGGGTCACTAGCTATTTCATGGGCTTTCCTGTCGCTACCGCCTGGCAGGTATATGGCACCTGGCTGGGTGCAATTCCGCTAATCATTTTATACAGCGTAGGCTTTAGAAAATTCATTTTTACCAAAGAAGATGAAATAAAATATGAAGAGTTACTAAAGAAACTAGCAGCGAAATCGGAGCAATAATTCCATGGAAGCCTATAGGCAGGAAATTATCATCGGCGCAGTTATCATCTATATGGTTTTTTGTATCATCACTGGCCTGTGGGCAATGCGGCGCACGAAAAACTCTAGCGACTTTTTTATAGCTGGCAGAGGCCTAGGGCCGGTTGTCGTTTCTCTTGCGCTGTTCTCTTCCACTCTAAGCGGCTTCGGTTTTGTAGGCGGACCAGGGCTAGTCTATTCGATTGGCGTAAGTTCGTTCTGGATGATCGTCATCTCATCTACCGGCTATGCATTGGGATTTTTCCTTGTAGCAAAACGAATCCGCATGATCGCCGACGTCCGAAATTGCATATCCCTTCCCGATGTTCTTGCGGCAAGATACAACAGTGAAGCCGTTCGTTTTCTCATAGCCGTTACAATCGTTCTAGGGGTAATGGGCTATCTAGCAACACAAATTTTGGCTATGTCCGTAGTAATGCAAGCAATCCTCTCTGGCACTGCCATGTTTGCGGACATAGGGCTGGTTGCCTGTGTTGTTATTTCATCTACCGTTTTAATCTTCTACTGCGTCACCGGTGGAATAATTGCCTCCGTCTATACGGATGTAGTGCAGGGGGCGATCATGATGATTGCAGGAGCTCTGATTCTATTGACCGCGATGTCTGTCTTCGATGGTGGCATGCAAGAAGCGACCTCCATAATTCTTGCAGACGACGGCGAGGCAATGATGCCGTTTGGTGCAGCCGGTATAATGGCTTCACTCGGCTGGTTCTTCGTCTTTGGCTTGGGGCTTGCAGGCCAACCCCACCTAGTAACGAAGATGATGATGAACAGAAGCATATCCGACAACAGAACCATTCTTCCGATGTCGCTATTCGGTTACGTTATGGCCGCCCTACTGTGGGTCTCCATCGGCGTAATAATGCGCGCGGCAGTTATCGATGGTGTTATAGAGCCACTAGCACTTCCCGACGATGCCGCTTCTCTCTTTCTTTCAATATTTACCAATCCACTGCTCGCAGGTATTGTTTTTGCCGGCCTATTCGCTGCAATCATGTCGACTTCTGATGCCTTTCTCAACATAGGTACTGCCGCAATCATTCACGACATACCTAAAGCTATTCACGGACACTCAATTCAGAACGAGCTATTCTGGGCTCGCATAGTGACAGTGATTTTGGCGATCGTTGCTGCTAGCTTCGCGCTCTATTCACACTTTCAAGACGCCACACTAGTAGCCATACTCGGAGCCTTCGGCTGGGCGACCTTCGCTGCATCTATATTCCCAGTGTTAGCAATCGGATTAAACTGGAAGGGTGCGACTGCGATGGGTGCCGTCGCTGCGATCGTTTCAGCCTTGCTGATAAACTTTATTGTGCAGCTCGCAGGTATAGTGTTGCCCTACGGAATACTCGGGGGTCTGATCGCGTTTATAGTCTCGCTCGTGTTGTTTATTGGAGTGTCACTTGTGACGAAAAAACCAGAACTAGACGCAGACATGGAAGCCGTTTTAAATATATAGAACACCGATCTTCACATTACTAGTCAGAATCATCTGGCTTTTCTAGGCCATTGTATTCGGGCTTATCATATCCGATCGCATTCTACTGGCAGGGAACTTATTCGACGTGTAAATCCCAGCGCTGACGGCTGGACTATTAATAGTTACCAGTTATCTCGTAAGCCACGCAGACCAACGAAGGTTGATCTATCATCTAATTTGCTAATGTCACTATTCAGGCTAACGGCAATTCCTGCACGGACTTGCGCTTGATCCAGCCTAAAGAAAACATTAATTTCTCGCTCCATGCCGATGGTACTAACATAGCTTTCAGCGCTAAGTCCTGCCTTAAACTGCGCGCACAATGATTGAGCTGATTGATTGTCAGGTTCTCTGTCGAGCGTGAACTGCAAATTATTTTCAATATAGTCATGCCCCGGGAAAACACGGACGTCATCCGCCAGCGGATAAAATTGTTCGACGAATGTTTGGTGCATAATCTCAGGAGCGCCACCCAAGTCACAGCGTCCTATTCCAGCATTAAACAGGGTATCCCCACAAAATAAAGCGGGCTGTTCTGAATCAGCGCCAGAAAAATAGAGACATATATGGCTCAGCGTATGACCAGGGGTATCCATCACCTCCAGCCTGAGCTTGCCACATCGTAAAGTGTCACCAGCTTGCAATCCTCTATCTACGTTCGGTATGGACTGCATAGCATCGAGGTGGGAAACCAACTGCGCACCAGTTGCCTCAATGACCGGCTTATTACCACCAATATGATCATGATGGTGATGCGTATTAGCTACAACCTTAATGCTCCATCCCAATTCTGTGGCAACTTGCAAACACAGAGCATGATCCAAAGGGTCAATAGCAATTGCCTCGAGGGTCTCTTCGCAGGCAAGCAAATACATGTAGTTGCTCAACGAATTGCGAATGGGTATCTGCCTAATTAACATGGTTTTCCTGTCTTGATGGATATTGGTTAAACAATCTTACATCAAAATTTGTGCAGCAAGAGAAATTTGACACACGAATCCGACAGCAAAGGCGAACGTTCGAACCCAAGGAATACCAAGTGTATAAGCCACACAATGGACGAGCCGGGCATAAAAATAAATTGCACAGGCAAAGCCTGTGGTCTCGTTATTTGCTCCAGCAGCTTGAGCCACAAAGACTAGCAACCCAAAAACGACCAAATTTTCTATAGCATTTGAGTGGGCCTGTTTCATTCGCGCAGCCCAAGGTGCAAGAGGCTTCGGGTTCTCTGAGTAGCCAACGGCATTTATCAAACCCCTAACAATAATCATATTGAGGATATAGGGCATCCACATCAAGGCTGTAAACACAGTTGCCCATGTCAGGTAGGTAAGTTCTGTAGTTATCATAATTTTCCTCTCTATCTTCAGTTAGAAATTCTTGGTTCGTTACTCTAGGACCGTGGCGTCCAGAAGAATACCTCTCAGTCATGGAGGGGTGCCCCGCCTTCATAGAGTGTCTGATCGAGAGGCATGTTCGCCTTTGCGGCCCACTTTCCCATCATGGCGAGACGCTCATCACCATGAGTTTCGGTGGCATTCATCTCATAAGTAGAATCGCCTATGCCCGGCAACCCATCACCGCCGCCTTCCCGCAAGCGCTGTGACCAATACCCTCCGCCCGGGCGTGAGGCTGAAATTACACCGTCGGGCGTGCCTACCCACAACAGGTAGGTAACAAATGGAGGGAAACCACTTAGTTTCATCATCATAGGGCCCGGAACAGGCTCATTAAGCGACGAAAAGTCATCCGGAGAAGGAGCTAGCGTTCCGCCGAAATTACTCCGGGTGTACGATCAAATCCCTGATTGCTCAGCGCACGCCCCTGACTACTCATGTAGGGGGCCGTGAACATCCAACTTAGTATACAAACAGCTACTACCAAGGTGACTGCGATTCCAGCGATCTTACTCTTTATCATTTTTATCATTGCGCACCCTTTACGGCAGAACTGTACTCTTTGACGAAAGGTAATATTTCATCCACGATCGATTGAAGGCTTGGGGCTATCTTAAACGTTGAGTTTTGAATCAAGGTAGTAGCACTTCTAGCATTTACCTTAGGATGCAAAAAGTCGATCTCTTCCCCATGGTGAAGAATAAGCGTAGCAGGCACCTCAAGCGACATTAGCTGCTCATCTGTCATTCCAAGCGTTGTTTTTGCATGAAAAGACGCTATGTACTCTCCGGTCATTTTCATTGTGCCCAAGAAGTCGTCTATGTTTTGCTCCATAAAAATCTTTTGCAATTCTGGGCTATTCCGCTCCATGTACCCTTTCCACAGTGGAGTTTGAGCAACTGCTTCCATCGAGGTCAAACTATCATCTCTCAAATAGCTCAGAAAGTACTCGTCCGAAAGGCGCTGTGCTGCTATCGGCCCACCAGTAAGAGGGGCAATGATGAGCGCATCCACCTGATCCGGGTATCGTTCTGCTAAAATCATATTTGAACGGGAGCCAGAAGACATACCATAAAATATGGCGGAATCAATATCTAATCGCTGCATCAGCACATGCAGATCCTCTGCTTCCTCAACCGACATTGGTTCGGCATTAGCAAAAGAAACCTCCGATCGCCCTAAGTTACGACGGTCCATGATAATAACCTTTAGGTCACTGGATGCAGCAGCAAGATTTTTAGCGAACGCTCCAAAACCTTCTATGTCCCCCATCCCGCCGGGAGTTACAATCAATGGAATAGACCCATTTGGGTTATATATCTCGACGTTTAAGGTCATGTCGCGGTCCGGCCTAAGATCTACTCTAAGATTGTCTATTGGGACTCTGTCTGCGCCTGGCGCAGGAGTCGCCCTAAACAAAACTTCGATCCAGATATTATTGGCGGCACCCTTAAATAAGGTCGCATCAGGATTGTAATTAGGATCAGTGTTAACCCTTGACGTGTCAGCCGCCAGCGAATTTGAAGCGCATAGTAAGGTAGTGAGAGTGACAATTAGTTTGAGGTAACTAAGTTTACGCATGAGCATTAGCTTTCCTTGGTTGTGGAAGTAATTTTTAGTGCAGTTGTTTAGTAATGCTGTAATATAGGACCGAATGGTCCTATATGCAAGTGGTAAAGTAATGAATAAAATATTAATGTCCTCATTGGAATCAGAGGTTGTTTAGCTATGGCAGGTAGGCCAAGAGAATTTGATGCAGACGACGCACGAGATATCGCGATGAGTCTTTTCTGGTCACAAGGCTATGACGCGACCTCTCTCAATGACCTGCTCTCGGCCATGGGGTTATCAAAAAGTAGCTTCTACCAAACCTTTGAATCTAAGCTCTCGCTATTTGAAAACTGTCTCGGTCGCTATCGAGAAATGCTCGTCGGCACTATGACTGCGGGCTTGGCTAATGCCCCCAGTGCCATCGCATTCATAAATTTTGCTATAGTCGATGTGGCAAACGACACTAGTGATCCTTTAGGTCGCCGCGGCTGCCTGATGATGAACACAGCAACCGAGTTCGCGCAGCGGGATCCTGGGATTGCACGCTGCGTAGAAGCTGGCATAAAAGCGACGAGAGACGTTTTTCTAGAAGCGATAATCAAGGCTCAAGCTGCTGGCGATATCGATTCTACTGCCAGCACAGAGGTTCTCGCAGATTACTTAGTGACCATTGTTAGTGGGCTAAAGACTCAAGTTAAAGCCGGCGCTAGTCATGATCAAATTGCTGACATTGCCAAGTTAGCAGTGGTGGCTCTCCAGCGTATGACTTGATCCGTGTGAGCCTGTCTTTAACTTGCTCTAGCGTGAATTCCCCTCATCCAAATAGCTTGCTATCCTTGCTGCAACTCTTGACCCATTTCTTATTCAATTGCTCGCGCGAAATTGCCGAGGAAAAACATCCTACATTGAGGTGACTTTCTTGAGAATTTACGATCTTCCCGCTTCACCTAACGCTCGTCGCGTTCGAATTTTCCTAGCTGAGAAAGGACTAGAAATTCCCATGGTACCTGTGAATATGATGAGAGGAGAAAACCAAACAGAAGACTATCTGAAGAAGAATTCGCTAGGCAGAATGCCGCTTCTTGAATTCGACGATGGCACTACTATTTCCGAATCCATAGCTATATGCAGATATATTGAAGGGACGCACCCTAGCCCTGCTTTAATGGGAAGCGGCGCGCTGGAATCGGCGACTATAGATATGTGGCAGCGACGTATGGAATTTGAGTTCATTCTGCCTATCATCAGCATTTTTCGACATACAGCTGAAATGTGGAAAGGCCGATTCGTCCAGATACCAGAAGTGGCTGAACAGGAGAGAATAGCTGTAAAGGCACGGATGGAATGGCTGAATAAGGAACTAGACGGAAAGCAATTTATTGCAGGGGGTGACTACACCGTAGCCGACATAACTGCACAGTGCGCTTTTGTGATGGCCAAAGCCGCCTTGGACATTAGAATTCCCGAAGATCTAGAAAACTTAAATGGCTGGTGGGCTAGAGTAACCAGCCGCCCTAGCGCTCGGGCCTAAGCTTTGTCCAATTAGCAGGATTTCGAAAGACTAAAGCTGACTACGTATATCGATAGTGATCACAAAACTAGAAGGCGCTGCACCCTTTTCTCGCCCAAAAGTAATGCTGGCAACCAACGCACTTTTAAATCCCAATCTTCTCATTCGGCATTTCTTGACCCGCTCCCCAAGCATTCCTATGCTAGTTTTCCTTCGGAGTGCCATCTCCATTCATCCCCATCGACTCGTAGCGCCTCCATCCGGCTAGGATTCCCGCCAGTCCGTGATTTCCCTCATGGCAGGCATACTCGTAGATTGGATCTTCGATGCGGCGCATCGGCAATCGAGCAGACCAGGATACGTCCCAGGTATTGGTATCTTCAACGGTGAAGTCATAATCTAGCGTGTTCGCATCGACCCAGGTGAAGCGCTCTTCAACCTTCAATGCCTGCGAAGTATTTCTCCAACCGATAGAGTAATAGTAGTTCTGCGTATTGATTACTAGTGTGTCACCGTCCCAGTGTGCAATTGAATCGCCTTCCCATTTCAACTGCTTGGTATGGTGCTCATCGTCGAAACGAATTATGCGCGCGTGATGAATCATCTCGCTCAGGATCATGACATGATCCTTCGTCTGCACTAGCTGCATATTGTTATTGTAAGAACCCGATATCATCGGCGGACCGGTTCTGGCATTCATCATACAGCGATCGTTTAGCGTTCTTGCCTCTGGCCCCTCGCTGAGTCTTCGCATCTCAGAGATCTCTGCGCTACGCGCACTCCCTTTTGCGTTGAGTCCCGGAACGCGACCATTAGGTGGATCGTAGACCAGAGACGTTCTTCGATCAGCGATCGTTTCGACGCCACGCTCATACCAGAATTCGTTATAGGAGATAACGCCTGGCGGGTAGCCCGCGCCGCCTACCGAATCGATGATTAGGTCTCTATTTTGTCGTCTATTCTCAAATGAGGCCCACTCGGCGGCCTCCTCTGCCGTGAGCATCGCTTTGTCGGCGAGTTCAGGGGGCCTGTTCAATGGCGTAAGTGTCCGGAACGTAAAGGTGCCTTGAAAATTCGGGACACCGTGTTCGGTACGTGGAATATCTCCAGACTGCGCCAAGAGAGATGGAGCGAGGATGACTGCCGCGACGAATGCAACCATACTGGTTAATAGTCTACTATTCATGAGTTTCTCCTTATAATTATTATGCGTTATAGCCCCGTTACTAGTTCTGATAGACCAGCTCTCCACCCACATAGGTCTGTTCGATCTCGATATTCATGATTTCCTCCGTATCGATGGTGAGAATGTCATCTGAGAGTACGATCATGTCTGCAAGCTTGCCAGGCTCAAGCGAACCCTTTATGTCCTCTTCGAAACCGAGGTAAGCTCCCTTAATTGTGTAGCCGGCAATCGCCTCTTCGATGGTAATGGCCTCATCTGCCCCGAATACTCTTCCGCTCATGCCCTTCCTCGTGACAGCCGCGTATATTCCTACCAGTGGACCTATAGGCAGAATATCGCTGGAGATGGCGACATGAACGCCATGATCCATCGGCGAACGCAAAGGGTTATTGTGCTCTAGACGCCAGCCATCGAGGTTCGCCGCATAACGTCCCTCTAAGGTATAGGTGAAATTCGGCTGCTGAGTAATATGGATCCCATTCTCTGCCATCTTCCCCATAGTGGCGTCTGATGGGCGCATCGAAAAGTGATTGAGATAGGTGCGATGGTCTTCACGTGGATTCCTCGTGAGCGCATCAACTAGCGTATCAACAACCAGCTCAATTGCCGCATCGCCAATCGCATGAATACCCATCTGCCAGCCCGCGTCGTGGATTTCATTAATATGAGCAACTAATTCTTCCTCAGGCATGTTCAGGTAACCACGGTAGTCGCCCTGATTCAGGTAGGGCTCCTTGGTAAATGCCGCTGGGCCAGTAAAGCCACCATCCGCAAATACCTTAATGGGGCCGATTCTCAGGAACTCGTTGCCATCACCGACTCTGGCTTTGACCTCGGCGATCCCCTCTGGATCGAACCACTGAAACTGTATAGCAGAGCGCGGCAGATTCACACCAGGCTTGGCATACAACTCTTCCCACATCGCGTATTCGTCCGGGCGTTTAGAGGCATCTGTGATACTCGTAATTCCCTTGGCAAGCAGATCACCTAAGTTAATTTCGAGGCTCGCAATTAGTTCATCATATGTTGAATCTGGCACTAGACGACCGACGATGCCCTGCCGCTCGCGAATAATTCCATTAGCCACGCCATTCTCATCACGCTCGAATACACCACCTTCGGGATCGGGTGTCTCGTCGGTGATTTCAGCCAGCTCCAGCGCGGACGTGCTAACGACTGCACTATGGCCACCCGCTCTAGTAAATGTAATTGGATTATTAGGAGCTGCAATATCCAGATCGCCACGAACTGGTTTGCGCCCTTCGGCCAGCTCATCCTCCGACCAACCATACCCAGTAATCCACTCTCCCTCGCCTAGCTCGGAAGCCTTGGCACGGATAAGGCCCTGCATCTCGGCAATCGAGGATACTTCGCTCAATTCAATATAGCGCTGCGGTCTACCGCGGATATGCGTATGTGAATCGATAAACCCTGGAATAAGTGTCTTTCCTTCGAGATCACGCACAGTGGCGGCATCATACTTATCTAGCAGAGATGCATTACCTAGCTCGACGATTCGACCATCGTTCACCACGATCGTATCAAAGATACTAAATACCTCGTCGACAGAAACAATCTTTCCATTGCTTAATATTAAATCAGCACTAATTTTATCTGCTGATGCAGGTTGAGCTTCCTGTTCTGGCTGACAAGCTGTCAGGAAGACGGCCAGTCCAAAAACGAAAAAGATGCTTCTAAGATTCTTCATTTTTTGTATCCTATTTTTTATTCTGTTCACATAATCAAATCTGTTGAGATGCAGAAAAATTACTGTATTAATTTTTCTTTCTTTGCATATTCGAGTGTTGCTGTTAGCGCCTGATCGAATTTTTCAATCATCTCATCGATCTGTTTTTCTTCAATGATGAGTGGCGGGCAGAAAGCAACAGAGCTCCCGCTAACCACACGCAGCAACAAGCCCGCATCCTGGCAAGCACGCTGGGCAAACGCTCCCACCCTGCCATCGCCGAATGCCTGACCAGTTTCTTTGTTAGCCACCAACTCGACTGCTCCAATTAGGCCCTTGCCCCGCACCTCACCTACTAACTCGTGACACGCAAACCTCTGCAGTCGGGTTTGCATGTGCGCGCCCATTTTTGCCGCTCTAGCGAATAGATCATCTCGCTCATAAATCTCCAATGCTTTTAATGCAGCAGCACAAGCGACAGGATGACCCGTGTAAGTATAGCCGTGTCCAAAAACGCCAACCTGAGTACTCTGATCGACCATCGCCTCATACATTTCCCCAGGAATGACAGCTGCGCTAATTGGAATATAGGCTGACGACAGCTGTTTCGCTAGGCTCATGAGATCTGGCTTTATGCCCATTGTTGTGGAGCCGAAATCATTTCCCGTTCTACCGAATCCGCAGATCACCTCATCGGCCCAGAGGAGGATGCCGTGCTCATTCATCAAGGCTTGCACCTTAGGCAGGTAGCCTTCCGGCGGCACGATCACGCCACCGGCACCCATTAGTGGTTCGGCAATAAAGGCGGCGATCGTGTCTGCACCTTCCTCATAAATTAATTGTTCTAAGTTTTTTAAGAGACGAGAAACAAATTCATCTTCCGACTCATCGTCTACCTTCCCCCGGAAATAATGTGGACAATCCGCTCGAAGAATACCGAGCGCTTCTACCGGTAGATCGAAGTGGCTGTGCATCACAGGCAACCCAGTTAGGGAGGCGGCGGCAACGGTCACACCGTGATAGCCCCGGTCCAATGCGATGATTTTTTTCTTCTGGGGTTTACCGATGGCATTGCCGTAGTAACGCAGCATCTTTATCTGCGAATCATTCGCCTCGCTGCCCGAATTGCTGAAGAAGATTCTGGCATCAGTGACTGGCACCATCGCTGCGAGCTTTTCGGCCAATTCCATTACAATAGGGTGGGTGCGACCGCCGAAGAGGTGACTATAGGATAGAGTTGTAAGCTGAGAGTTGATAGCGGCAATGAGCTCTTCATTGCCGTAGCCTAGGGCGGAACACCAGAGTCCTGACAAGCCTTCTAGATACTTATTGCCTGTGTCGTCGAAGACATAAACGCCCTTACCGCTGACAATATTTAGTTGCTCAACCGCGGCTAGGTTAGTAACTGGATAAATGATCGAAGACATAGACTATTCACCTGTGTAATTGCCATAGACTCTAGCATTTACTCCGCGATTTGAATACTCACCTGCGGCTGGCATAGTGCCCCGATTTACTCCTTCTCTACGAAGCCTGCCCAACTCTGCATGTAGGTAATGAACTTGTCCGAAAGCCCTTCATCTACAAGGTGGCTGCGTGCTACTGGGTTTTCTACCGGCTTAAAGTTCGGATCTTCCTGATAACGATTTGGGAAATCATGGTGCAAGATCGCCGCCCGCCCCAACATAATCCAGTCCGCACCAGCCGCCAACGCCTTTTCAGCCTCTTCGGGCGTACGAACCTTGCCAGCAACGCCTAATCGAACTTCCCCTCTTTCTAGCTCAGTAAAATAGGACATGAGAGTCCTCCCCTGCATGGCTTCCTCATTCGGTTCCTTGAAAACATCCCAAAGTGACATGTCCAGGAAATCGATCTGGCCAGTACTCATCAGCTGTTGCGCCACGGCTTGAACCTCGCTAAGTACCAAACCAAAACGCTCGGGAGACAAGCGCACTCCAACCATAAAGTCATCTCTGCATTCTTCACGAATGCCATCGAGTATTTCAAAGAATATACGACTTCGATTCTCCAGAGAGCCTCCATAACGGTCATCGCGTTGATTATTTTCGCTGCTCAGAAACTGACAGAGAATATAGCTATGGGCACCATGAATCTCGATACCATCAAACCCGGCCTCCTGGGAGCGCACTGCAGCTGCTATGAAATCGGCAATTAGTTGTTCAACCTCGATCAAACTCAGCGCGCGCGCCCCTGTCTCCTCATCCCCAGAGGGGCTCACCGGGTCCATACCAATAAGCTCACTCGGCGAGCGCATGCCGGCGTGATGGAGCTGACAGATAGCTATGCTGTTGTGGGCCTTGATCGTTGCTGCGAGATGACTCAAACCTTCGATGTGCTTGTCCGAGAACACGCCAAGCTGCCCTGGGAAGCCCTGACCGACCGCCTGGACGTGCGCTGCACAAGTCATGGTAAGACCGAATCCGCCCTCTGCGCGCATGGTGAGCCATCTAAACTCCTCGTCCGATAGCACTCCATCCTCATGGCTTTGGGTGTTAGTGAGAGGCGCCAACATGAACCGGTTCTTCATTTTTGGGCCACGGCTAAAGCTAAGCGGTTGGAAAAGTTGACTCATTTTTATTGGTAGTTCCTATTTGTCGATATATAAAAAAGCAGGCGAAAGATTACACGTTTAGACAAATTTCTGAAACCACTGCTTTCCTCAGCTTGGATACACTGGATAGATTCACGTAGACTCGACACCCAATATCTTGGCGTGTGCCTAAGAAAAATAAGGAGACACTATGCGAACTTCGCAACTCACAGCTCTATTTAACGGCCTGCTCAGTGCCCTACTTTTTACCCCAATATCCGCGCAGGGTCCTGACGCCCTTTCCTCTGGAAGTGAATGGACTCAGTATCGCGGAAATCTTGCGGGGACAGGGTTCTCGCCTTTAACGCAGATCAATCAGAAAAATGTGGCCAGCCTCGACAGCGCCTGGTCTTATTCCTTGCTTGCCAACGCACTCAGTGCTGATGAGAACCCTAGAGCACCAAATTCACAAGTAACACCCATCGTTGTCGATGGTGTTATGTATCTTCCCGCGGCTGATCGTGTGATTGCACTTGACCCTATAAGCGGCGAAGAACTTTGGACACACAGAGTTTTACAGGGTACCGCATCCAGACGCGGAGTCTCTTATTGGCCTGGCGACAACGGTTCCCGTCCACGCATCCTCTATACTGCTGGTAGACGGCTGGTGGCACTCGATGCAGCCACGGGCGAACTCGCCTCAGAGTTTGGTGATTCAGGCGAGATCGATATGCAGATCCCTTATAACTCCGTTGCCATGGTTTTCGAGAACACCGTGATAGTAGGAGCTAATACACCGAGAGGTGCTGATGGAGGAATCGGCAATGCACGAGCCTTCGATGCGCGAAGCGGAGAGAAGGTCTGGGAATTCGAGTCCGTACCTAGCCCCGGAAATCTTGGACACGACACCTGGGAAGGTGATAGTTGGCGCGGAAGACTGGGCGCCAATGCCTGGCCATTCTATTTCACCGTCGATGAGCAACGTGGGCTAATCTATCTCCCCCTCGCCTCACCAATCCCATTCGGCTATGGTGGCGATCGTGCGGGCAACAATCTTTTTTCTAATTCACTGGTTGCAGTTGATATCCGCAGCGGAGAATACCGCTGGCATTTTCAAACCATTCATCACGATCTATGGGATCATGATCCCCCCGCACCTCCGGCATTATTTGATATAGAAAAAGATGGGGAGTTGATTCCAGCGCTAGGCGTGACAACTAAATCTGGCTACCTCTATTTACTAAATCGAGAGACGGGGGGCGCTATCTTCGGCATTGAAGAGCGCGCCGTTCCTGCTAGTGACGTGCCTGGCGAGGAGACTTCTCCCACACAACCGATTCCGACTAACCCGCTCGCATTAGCCCGGGTTAGCTTTGACGCATCCGAACTAGTAACTGCTTCTGACACATCACCAGAACATGCCGCCGCCTGTTCGGAGCTGCTCACTAATTCTGGAAACGTCATAAATCAAGGCCCATTTACCCCTTGGGCCTACAGACCCAATGGCGCTGGAGATAACACTACGCTTTTATTTCCGGGCCTGACCGGCGGACCAAACTGGGGTGGTGTAGCATTCGACCCTGCAAGCAAGTACGCCTTCGTCTTTGCAGGCGACATAGGTAGCTTTGGCTGGGTGGAAGAATCTGAAGACGGCGCCGAGTATCCCATGCAGCGTCGTGGCCCTAGGCCTGGCAACTTTCAAGTAACTATAGATGGCATGTCATTGCCCTGCCAGAAACCACCATGGGGAACCCTGTCGGCTGTAGATACCACTACGGGTAATATCGCCTGGCAGCAAACACTAGGGCTGAGTGAAGTGCTCCCCGAGGGAAACCAGAACACCGGAAGAGCTGGGCGTGCCGCTGCCTTGGTTACCGCAGG
>Ga0308001_10000523_pt1 | contig 18010 bp, 19 predicted proteins | sample Neamet5_FD_203167 | JGI IMG/M metagenome (GOLD analysis project Ga0308001, IMG submission 203167) | Marine microbial communities from water near the shore, Antarctic Ocean - #5 | ecosystem: Environmental > Aquatic > Marine > Unclassified | place: Southern Ocean | collected 2014-06-04
TTTTGCAAATGGCTTTAGTTTTAACTTCATCTGCATCTTTACCAGTAGTTAAAGTTGGAAGAATAGCAGGGCAATTTTCAAAACCAAGAAGTTCACCAATTGAAGTAAAAGATGGAGTAGAACTACCAAGTTACCTGGGTGATAATATTAACGGAATGGATTTTAATAAAAAATCTAGAATTCCAGATCCTAAAAGATTGTTTAGAGCTTACTCACAATCAGCCTCGACTTTAAATTTATTAAGAGCTTTTTCTCAAGGTGGTTTTGCTGACTTAAGACAAGTTCATCTATGGAATTTAGGATTTATTAAAAAAACTGAACAAGAAAAAAGATATAAAGAAATTCAAGATAAAATAAGTAATTCTTTAGATTTTATGGAAGCTTGCGGAATTAATCCAGAAAGTAATCGTAGATTAAGAGTTGTAAATTTTTATACTTCTCATGAAGCTTTACACTTACCCTACGAGTCAGCGATGACACGTGTTGACTCAACTACTGGAGAATACCATGATACATCAGCTCACTTTGTCTGGATTGGTGACAGAACAAGACAACCTGACGGAGCACATGTTGAATTTTGTAGAGGAATAAAAAATCCTATAGGAATTAAATGTGGCCCATCATTAAAACCAGAAGAACTAATTAAACTGATAAACATTTTAAATCCAAGTAATGAAGCAGGTAGAATAACTCTTATTTCTAGATTTGGTGCAGACCATGTAGAAAAATTTTTGCCTCAATTAATTAGGCCAATTAAAAAAGAAGGGCTAAATGTAATTTGGTCATGTGATCCCATGCATGGCAATACAATAAAAGCCACGTCTGGATTTAAGACAAGACCTTTTAACAATGTAGTTAAAGAAATAAAAAATGTTTTTGGTGTTCATCAAGCCGAAGGTACTTATGCCGGAGGTTTACATGTTGAAATGACTGGCCAAGAAGTTACCGAATGTACAGGTGGAGCCCAAAAAATTTCTGATCAAGATTTATCAAGCAGATATCACACTCATTGTGACCCAAGACTAAATGCGAGCCAAGCACTAGAACTTGCTTTTCTTATTTCTGACGAAATAAAGAAAAATTCGCAATACTCAAAAAATATTATTAAAGCAGCATCTTAATAATTATTATATAATTATTAAGACAGAATTCTGAAAAAGAATGAAAGGATTGTTATAGTTATGGAAGTAAAAAAAAGAGCAGAAATTATTCAAAAATGGATTGATGATTATTGTAATTCTGTTTCCTTTGAACTTAAATCTTTAGTTGTTGGTATTTCAGGGGGGGTCGATTCATCAGTTGTGAGTACACTTTGTGCTTTAACCGGAAGAAAAACTATTGTCTTAAGCATGCCAATCAAACAGAAAAAAAACCAGCACGATCTAAGTATTGAACACGGAAATTGGTTATCTAAAAAATTTAGTAACGTAAAACTAAATACGATCAATCTAGAAAGTACTTTTAATGAATTTGAAAAAAGCATGAACCAATTTAATAGTGAACATGGTTTTGCAAATTCAAGAGCTAGATTAAGAATGACAACACTTTACCAGGTAGCCGCATCTAATAGTGGGATTGTTGTAGGCACAGGAAATAAAGTAGAAGATTTTGGCGTAGGTTTTTATACTAAATATGGAGATGGTGGAGTTGATATATCGCCTATTGCTGACTGCACCAAGACACAAGTCTGGGAATTAGGAAAACATCTTGGAATTGATAATAAAATTATTGAGGCAGAGCCAACTGATGGTTTGTGGGATGATGCACGAACTGACGTAGAACAACTAGGAATGTCTTATCAAGATTTAGAAAAAGCCATGATAGACAACAATGACTCAAACTATAAAAAGTATTTAGAAGTTAGAAAAAAAAATCTTCATAAAATGAATCCAATACCAGTGTGTAAATTTGATGAATAACTTAAAAATTTCAAATTCTTTAACAAGGTCAAAAGATTTATTCAAACCAATAAATCCCAAAAATATTACCATGTATGTTTGTGGACCTACTGTTTATGCTGACCCACATGTTGGAAACGCAAGATCTCTAATAGTTTTTGATTTGCTGTATAGAGTTTTAATAAAATTATACGGTCAAAAAAATATAACTTATGTTAGAAACATAACCGATGTTGATGACAAGATTATCGAATCTTCAAAAACAAAAGGTATACCAATTAAAAAAATTACATCTGATGTATTAAAAAATTTTCATAAAAATGTTAAAGATTTAAATTGTTTGGAACCAACAGTAGAACCTAAAGCAACCGAACACATAAAAGAAATGATTAAAATGATTAATTCTTTAATTGAAAAAAAATTAGCTTATACAAATAATGGACATGTTTACTTTTTAATATCTGAATTTAAGAATTATGGAAAACTTTCCAATAAAAAATTAGATGATTTAGTTGCAGGGTCTAGAGTTGAAATTTCAAAATTAAAAAAAAACCCACTAGATTTTATCTTATGGAAACCAGCTTTAGATGATGAGCCAGGTTGGGATTCACCATGGGGCCGAGGTCGACCAGGCTGGCACCTAGAATGTTCAGTAATGTCAGAAAAATATCTTGGTAAAACTTTTGATATTCATGGAGGAGGATTAGACTTATTATTTCCTCACCATGAGAACGAGATCGCTCAATCTTGCGCAAATAACTCCACTGATATTTTAGCTAATTACTGGGTTCACAATGGTTTTTTAACCATGAATAAAGAAAAAATGTCTAAATCTCTTGGGAATATAGAAACAATATCTGAGGCATTGGGCAAGTATAATGGACAGGTAATTAGATTGGCACTTTTAAGTGCCCACTACAAACAACCCTTAGACTGGAGCAACAATTTATTAGAGCAAAGTAAAGCAACTTTAGAAAAGTGGTATGAACTTTACGACGAAGCAGAAAACAAAATAGATAACAGTGAAATTTTTTCATGTCTTCTTGATGATTTAAATACACCAAAATATTTTGCAAAATTACATGAACTATACAACGTTGCCTCAAAAGGCGACAAGATTAAAAGACTTGAATTCAACGATGCTTGTAGATTAATTGGAATTTTCAATCAAAAGAAAGATGTGTTAATTAAAGAAAAACAAAATGCATCTAATGTTGACAAAAAATATATTCTACAAAAAATAGAAGAAAGAATTAAAGCAAGAGAAGTAGGAGACTTTAAATTAGCTGATAAAATTAGAGATGAACTTTCTAAAAATGGAATAACTATTAAAGATCAAGATAATAAGTCAGAGTGGGAATACAAATGAGTAAAGAAAAAGTATATATTTTTGACACAACATTAAGAGATGGCGCCCAAACTGAAGGTGTAGATTTTACAGTTAGTGATAAAATTAAAATTGCTAAAAATCTTAATGATATAGGAGTTGACTATATTGAGGGAGGTTGGCCCGGAGCTAATCCAACTGATACAGAATATTTTAACACACCACAAAAATTAGACAAAAGTATATTTACTGCTTTTGGTATGACTAAAAAATTAGGTAGAAGTGCGGATAATGACCCAACTTTATCACCAATACTTAACGCTAACACAAAAGCAGTTTGTATTGTTGGTAAATCATGGGACTTTCATGTGGATGTTGCCTTGGGAATAACCAAAGAAGAAAACCTAATAAACATCAAGGAGACTGCGAAATATTTTATTAAAAATAAAAGAGAATTTATTTTCGACGCTGAACATTTCTTTGATGGTTACAAAAGTAATCCTACATATGCACTTGACTGTTTAAAACAAGCTTATGACGAAGGTGCAAAATGGCTAGTTCTTTGTGACACTAATGGTGGAACTTTGCCCCATGAAGTCGGTGAAATTATATCTAAAGTATCAAATTCAATACCAGGAAAAAATTTAGGCATTCACGCACATAATGACACTGAAAATGCAGTAAGTAATTCTCTGACTGCTATTTTAGCTGGTGTAAGACAAGTTCAGGGAACTATCAATGGCTTAGGAGAAAGATGTGGTAATGCAAATTTAATATCAATAATTCCAACTTTATTTTTGAAAAAAAGTTTTAGTGAAAAGTTTGAGGTAAATATTAAAGAAGAAAAGTTAACATCACTTACAGATTGCTCAAGAATGCTTGATGAAATATTAAACAGAAAATCAAATAAAAGTTTAGCATATGTTGGTGCGTCAGCATTCTCCCACAAAGGTGGACTGCATGTATCAGCAGTTCAAAAAGACCCAAGAACATACGAACACATTGACCCTAAACTTGTTGGAAATCACAGAAATATAATAGTCTCAGATCAAGCTGGTAAATCCAATATTTTATCTAGACTAGAGAAATATGGAATTAAAATTGATTCTAAGGATCCTAAAATTTTAAAAATTTTGGAGGAAGTTAAAGATAGAGAATTTTCAGGTTATTCATATGATGGTGCCGATGCTTCATTTGAACTACTAGCAAATAGACTTCTTGGAAAAGTACCGGATTATTTAAATGTTGAAAGTTACAGTGTTACTGTAGAAAAATCAGATAAACTTAATACAAATGCAGAAGTAGTTTTTTTAATTGATGGTAAAAAAATTAAATGCAAAGGAAAAGGAAATGGCCCTGTTAATGCTTTAGACAATGCTATAAGAGAAAATTTTTCTAAAGTAGAAAAGTACTATAATTTTTTTTCGGATTTAAAATTATTAGACTACAAGGTAAGAATATTAAACACAGGAACAGAAGCTATAACAAGGGTGTTAATTGAGAGCACAGATAAATCTGGTATAAGTTGGTTTACTATAGGTGTTTCGCCAAATATTATTGAAGCATCCTTTAGAGCGTTAATCGATAGTCTTGATTATAAACTTTTTAAAGAAAAGGCTCCCGCAAACATAAAATCAAATGCTAAATAAATTTGGTTTCATACTAGTGAACCCCCAACTCGGTGAAAATATCGGTGCTTGCGCTAGAGCATTAAAAAATTTTGGTTTTTCAAATCTCAATATTGTAGCACCAAGAGACCCTTGGCCTAACACCAAAGCCAAAATGACCTCGGTTGGTGCTTACAATATAATTCAAAAAGCTAAAATTTATAAAAATGTATCTGATGCTGTTAAAAAATTTGATTTAATTTTTGCCTCAACTGCAAGAAAACGAGACGTTAATAAAAAACACATTTCAATAATTAATTTTGTAAAACTTTTGTCTAAACATAAAAATTCTAATATAGGAATTATGTTTGGACCAGAAGCTTCAGGTCTCTCCAATCATGATTTATCTTTATCTAATTTTATTATTCAGATACCCACATCTAAAAAACTTACATCACTAAATTTATCTCACGCTGTCATTGTTATTTGTTATGAGATTTATAAATCATTAAATTTAAGTGAGTTTAAAAAAGAAAAAGTTTTAACCAAGTTGACTTCCAAGAGTTCCATTAAAAATTTAATTAAATACCTTGAGGAAATGCTAGATAAAAAAAAATTCTTTAAACCTCTTGAAAAGAAAAAATCGATGATTTTAAACATTAATAATATTTTTGGCAGATTAGAACTTAGCGACAAAGAATTAAGGATTTTATTTAGTATTTTTAGCTCTTTAAACAGGAAACAATAGCTATAGTCTAATTGACAAAACTAGTACAAAGTCTATAAAACACTCAATTATAAAAAATGACAAAAAGAATTAACGCAAAACATAAAGTAGATCGTAGACTGAAAGTAAATCTTTGGGGTCGACCAAAAAGCCCATTTAATACTAGAGCTTATCCACCAGGCCAACACGGACAGAATAAAAGAGGTAAACCAACAGATTATGGGATACAACTTTTTGCCAAACAAAAGCTTAAATCATATTATGGTAATATTAACGAAAGACAGTTTAGAAATATTTATCGTAAAGCTCTTACAAAAAGAGGTGACACAACAGAAAATTTAATAGGATTATTAGAGAGCAGGCTAGATACTGTTATTTACAGAGGAAAGTTTACCCCAACAGTTTTTGCAGCAAGACAACTTATCAACCATGGCCACATCAGAGTTAATAAGAAGAAAGTAAATATCTCAAGCTATCTTGTTAAAGAAACTGACATAATTGAAATAAGAGAAAAATCTAAAACTTTAACTATGATTGACGGAGCATTACAGAGTAAAGAAAGAGATGTTCCAGAATATATTCAACTAGACGATAAAAACAAAACAGTCCAACTTATTAGAATTCCTAAATTTTCCGAAGTCCCATATCCAGTGGTAATGGAGCCAAATTTAGTAATTGAATATTACTCTAGATAAGTTTGAATTTTTTCAGCCTCTATAAAAGAAATCTCTTATTTTTTTTTAAAAAAAAAAACAATGTTGATACAGATAAAAAACTAAATTTATCTTTAGAAGATCTTTTAGTTAAATATGGCTCAGACAAGGCCAACTCATTTAAAAATAAGAAAAATGCAGGGCACGGTTATACAAAATATTATTTAAAATTTTTAAAAAAATTAAAATACAAAAAAATAAATATACTAGAGATAGGCTCATATGCAGGTGCGTCAGCTGCAGCTTTTGTAAAATTTTTCCCAAATTCAACAATATACTGTTTAGATATAAATATTTCTAATTTTAAATACATTTCTAAAAAAATTAATATTTATTGTACAGACGCTACTAAAGAAAAAAGTCATAAAAGTTTTTTAAATAAAATTAATGTTCCACCTAAATCAGAATTTTTTGATATTATTATTGATGATGGATCACACAAATTAGGGGATATTTTACAAGTTTTAAATCTCTATTTTACTAATTTAAAATCTAATGGTTTTTATATCATAGAAGATTTCAAGCTACCAAATTTTTTTAAACACTTAGATGAACCAAACGAACCTAAGATAGATAAACTTATTAATTTAATTAAGAAAAAAAAAAAATTTAAATCAAAAATATTAAAGAAGAATTTTCAAAATACTATTTTTAAAAGAATTGATTCTATTCATAGTTATCATGGGTTATCAAAAACTTCAGATATAGCTTTTTTAAAAAAAAATTAAATTAAGGATTTGTTCTTTAGCAATTCTTTTAGCTCACCTTTTTCAAACATTTCTTTCACTATATCGCATCCACCTACAAATTCCCCTTTTATATAAAGTTGAGGGATAGTTGGCCAGTCACTATAAACTTTAATACCATTTCTAATCTCCTCATTCTCTAAAACATTAATGCCTTTAAAGTTTACACCCAGATGCTTTAGGATGTTAGAAACAGCCATTGAAAAACCACACTGTGGGGCTTCTGGTACGCCCTTCATAAAAAGACATATTTCATTATTATCAATTATATTTTTAATTTCTGACTTGGTATCCATTTTTACTTTCCTTCAGTTGTGATTGATAGAGCGTGCAATTCATTACCCATTTTACCTTTTAATGATTTATAAACTAGTTTGTGTTGTTCAATTTTTGAGATTCCATTAAAAATTTTTGAACTTATTTTTGCTGAATAGTGATTGCTGTCCCCAACTAAATCTTTAATTTCTATAGTCGCATCTGGAATAGAACTAGTTATTAGTGTTTTTATTTCTGTAATTGATAAAGCCATTATAAGTTATTATACCATGTGTTGTTAGTTTTATACAGATCATTAGTATTAATTTTGAACTCACCAGACATTTCAAAATAATTTTTTTGTACAGTCCCAACAATTTCGTTAAAAACATTGTTTTCATTTAAAATATTATTAACGTTTTTTAAATTTTCTAACTCAATTTCAATTAAATATCTTCCTTGATCTTCGCTGAAATAATATTCCATTAAATTAGATAGATTCTTTGGTCTATTTAATTTTATTCCATAACCCGAATTAAAAGTCATTTCAGCTAAACACATAATTAGTCCTCCAGAAGAGACATCATGAACAGAAGAAACTAATTTATCATTAATTAGTTTCAAAACCATTAAACCATTATTTTTTTCATTCGAAAGATTTATTTCTGGTGGCGGACCATCTGTAATGGAATAAATTTCCTCTAGAAAAACACTTTGTGATAGTTGACCAAAGTTTTTACCTATTTGAATAACAATGTTCCCATCTTTTTTTAAATATTGATTAATTTTATTGTTAATATTTGTAATTAAACCAACCCCTCCAATAACTGGTGTTGGATGAATGCTTTTTTTATTTGTGCCGTTATATAAAGAAACATTTCCTGAAACAACTGGGTAATCTAAAAATTCACATGCTTCTTTTATACCAAGTATGCATTCAGCAAACTCACCCATTACCTTAGAATCTTCTGGATTTCCAAAATTTAAGCAGTTTGTGATAGCAATAGGTTTTGCACCTACAGATATTAAATTTCTCCAATTTTCACAAACAACTTGCTTGCCACCTGTATACGGATGGGCCTTACAATAGTTTGCAGATGAATCTACTGTTACGGCTATAGCTTTTTCTTTCTTATGAATTCTTATTATAGATGCATCAGAACCAGACCTTTGAACAGTGTCTGTCATTACCATTTGGTCAAATTGATTTGTTATCCAGCTTTTATTTGATTGATTTGGAGCTGCAAGTATTTTTAAAAAAGCATCCTCCAGTTTAATTTTCTTGAGATCTTTTATTTGTATTTTTTTCTCTGGTAATTTTGTTTTTATCCATTTTCTATCGTAAATAGGTGCTTTAGTAGCCAGTGCATCTATAGGAATTTCAGCTACAATCTCATCTTCAAACTTTAAAGTTAAATTACTGGTATTGGTTGTTTTTCCTATAACAACAAAATCTAAATCCCATTTTTCAAATATTTTTTTTGCATCTTTTTCTTTTCCATCTTCTAATATTATTAGCATTCGTTCTTGGCTTTCTGATAACATCATTTCATAAGGTGTCATGTTCTCTTCACGACACGGAACCTTGTCTAATTGAAGTTCCATTCCTAGTTCACCTTTTGATGCCATTTCAACACTCGAAGAGGTTAGTCCAGCCGCACCCATATCTTGTATTGAAATAATCGAATTACCTTGCATTAATTCAAGACAAGCCTCCATTAAAAGTTTTTCAGTAAAAGGATCTCCAACTTGTACTGTTGGTTTTTTATCCTCTGTATTCTCATCAAATTCTGCAGAAGCCATTGAAGCACCATGAATTCCATCTCTACCAGTTTTAGATCCCACATAAACCACAGATTTGTTAAGTCCTTTAGCTTTTGAGTAAAAAATTTTATTTTTTTTTGCGTGACCTACAGCCATAGCATTAACTAGAATATTTTCATTATATGTCTTGTTAAATTTAGTTTCACCAGCAACTGTTGGAATTCCAATACAATTTCCGTACCCACCTATTCCCGAAACAACACCGTTAAGTAGGGATTTAGTTTTTGGATGTTCAATTGAACCAAAATGTATAGAATTTAAAAGAGCTATTGGTCTGGCACCCATAGTAAAAACATCTCTTAGTATCCCACCAACACCAGTTGCTGCACCCTGATATGGTTCTATATAGGAAGGGTGATTATGGCTTTCAATTTTAAAAATAATAGCATCGTCATCACCTATATCAATAACACCAGCGTTTTCACCAGGTCCTTGAATCACATACTTTCCTTTAGTGGGAAGATTTTTTAAATGTATTTTAGATGATTTATAAGAACAGTGTTCATTCCACATTGCAGAAAAAACTCCAAGTTCTAGCATGTTTGGTTCTCTGCCAAGTAAGATTTTTATTTGAGAATATTCTTCAGCTTTTAAACCATGTTTTTCTACAACAGCGTTTGTAATTTTCATTATAATTAATTTAGTAAACTAGTGAATAAGTTTACCCCATCGGTACTCGATGTGATTTGATCTACCATTCTTTCAGGGTGGGGCATTAGACCTAAAATATTTTTTTTTTCATTGAAAATACCAGCGATGTTATTTAATGATCCATTAGGATTACTCTGTTCATCAATTTTGCCACTTTCATCGCAATATTTAAAAGGTATTAGATTTTTATCCTCTAATTCTTTCAAATGTTCTTTGCTAGTAAAATAATTTCCTTCATTATGTGCAATATTTAATTTAAGGATCTGGTTTTTTTTATACTTATTACAAAATTTGTTTTCAATATTAATTGTCTTCACATAGATGTCCTTACCAAGAAATTTTAAATTTTTATTTCTAAGTAACACCCCTTTTAACAAGCCTGTTTCGGTTAAGATTTGAAAACCATTACATATTCCTAAAATCAAACAACCATCGTTTGCAGCTTTTATTACTTCATTCAAAATATTAGATTTTCCAGCAATTGCTCCAGACCTAAGATAGTCACCATAAGAAAAACCTCCTGGAATAACAATTAAATCAGATTTTGGTAAATTTGTATCTTTATGCCAAATCATTTTGTTTTTAAAATTTAATTTTTCTAACGCAACAGCAACATCACGATCACAATTAGAACCTGGGAATACAATAACCGATGAATTCATTTTAAATTTTAGATATCTCAAAATCCTCAATAATTAAATTGACTAAAAGTTTTTTACACATATCTAAAACTTTATCTTGTGCTTTTGTTTCGTCATTTTCGCTAACTTCAATTTCAAAATATTTACCTTGTCTTACAGTTTTAAGTGTATCCATACCCATATTTTTAAGAGTATGTTCGACCACTTTACCTTGCGGATCAAGCACATCTTTTTTTAAAGTAACTTTAACTGAAAATTTCAATTTATTTCTTTTTAAATTTTATAGAAGCTGTTTTACCAAAATTAACTTCACTAATATTTGTTTCTTCTGGCATAATACCTAATCTTCTAGCAACTTCTTGGTAGGCTTCAATAACATTGCCTAAATCTTTTCTGAATCTATCTTTATCTAATTTTTTTTCAGTTCTCATATCCCACAATCTACATGTGTCAGGACTAATTTCATCAGCGAGTATTATTTCATTTAATTCTCTTATGTTGTTCCAAATTCTTCCATACTCAATTTTGAAATCGATCAACTTTATCCCAATACTACTAAATATACCTTGTAGTAAGTCGTTAATTCTTAGTGACATTTTATCAATATTCTTAATTTCTTTTTCTGTTGCCCATTCAAATGCATAGATGTGTTCTTTAGTAATAATTGGGTCATTTAAATCATCATTTTTTAAATAATATTCAAGTAATGGTTTTTCTAAGACAGTACCTTCAGAAATACCTAGTCTTTTGCTTAATGAACCGGTAGCAACATTTCTAACAATAAATTCAATCGGAACAATTTTAACTTTTTTTATTAACTGTTCTCTCATATTTAGTCTTTTTATAAGATGTGTTTTTATCCCACACTGACTCAAGGAATTTAAAAGGTATTCTGAAATTCTGTTATTTAAAACACCCTTACCTTCAATACTTGCTTTTTTTAAAGCATTAAAAGCAGTCGTGTCATCTTTGAAATGTTGAATAACTAAATCTTTATCATTAGTTTCGTAGATAATTTTAGCCTTACCTTCGTATAGTTTTTTACCTTTATTCATAGGAGTTTATTTTTTTAAGTTTCTTTTAAAAATTATATTAATTCTTTTTGTATGGTAATTAAAATCAAAAAGTTTCTTTAGTTTATTCACAGGTAGTTTATTGCTAATTTTAGGGTCATTTAATAAGTTTTCATAAAATGAAGTTCCGTTATTCCATGAGTGCATAGCGTGTTTTTGAACTAAAGCATAAGCTTGTTCTCTAGTGAAACCACTAGTGGTTAATTCAATTAAAACTCTCTGAGAAAAAAAAAGTCCATTTGTCAAATTTAAATTTTTAAGCATATTTTTAGGATAAATATTTAAATTCTTAATGACTCCATTTAGTCTTGTTAATGCAAAATCTAAAGTTATTGTTGCGTCTGGGCCAATATTTCTTTCTACAGCAGAATGTGAAATATCCCTTTCATGCCAAAGTGCTACATTTTCTAAAGCAGGTATAACATATGAACGGACCATTCTTGCAAGGCCAGTTAGGTTTTCACTCAGGATAGGATTTTTTTTATGAGGCATAGCCGATGAACCTTTTTGTTTTTTTCCAAAAAATTCTTCAACTTCAAGAACTTCAGTTCTTTGAAGATGCCTAATTTCAGTAGCAAATCTTTCAACGGAACTAGCTATAATTCCTAAAGTAGAGAAAAACTGTGCATGTCTATCACGTGGAATAATTTGAGTAGATATTGGTTCAACTTTTAATCTTAGTTTTTTCGCAACGTAACTCTCAACTCTAGGATCTATATTAGCAAAAGTTCCAACAGCACCTGATATTGCACAAGTAGAAATTTCATTTATAGAGTCCTCTAGTCTTTTTTTATTTCTTAAAAATTCTTGGTAAAAAGTTAACATTTTTAAACCAAATGTTATTGGTTCTGCGTGAATTCCATGACTTCTACCAATACAAAGTGTTTTTTTATGTTTAATTGCTTGTTTTTTAATTGAGTTAAGTAAAATTTTTATGTCATTTAGTAATATTTCACCTGATTGTTTTAACTGCAGATTAAAACACGTATCAAGTACATCGGACGAGGTCATACCTTTATGTAGAAACCTTGCCTCTTTTCCTACTTTTTCGGTTATTGAAGTTAAAAATGCTATGATGTCGTGTTTTACAGATTCTTCTATTTTTAAAATCCTGGAAACGTTTATTTTTGCTTTAGACCTAACTTTTTTAACTACACCTTTTGGAATAATTTTATATTTTTCCATTGCTTCAGCTGCAGCAAGTTCAATTTCTAGCCAAATTTTATATCTATTTTCGTCAGCCCAAATATTTTTTAGTTCTTTTCTGGAATATCTTTCAATCATATAGAGTAGGGCGGATGATCTAATCCATTCTTTGATAGTGTAAAAATTTCATATCCTGTATCTGTTATGCCTATTGTATGTTCAAATTGAGCAGATAATTTTTTATCTTTAGATACTGCCGTCCATCCATCATTTAACATTTTTGTTTGATAATTACCCTCATTAATCATTGGCTCTATTGTAAATATCATACCTGGTTTAAGCTTAGGACCTGTTCCTTTTTTACCATAGTGTAAGATGTTTGGTTCTTTATGAAAAACTTTTCCTATACCATGCCCGCAAAAATCTCTAACTACTGAAAATCCCTCATTTTCTACATAAGCTTGTATTATAGAACCAATGTCTCCTAAAGAGGTTTCTTTACTTAATATTTTTATAGCCTTCATCATTGAAATATAAGTTACTTCTATTAGTTTCTTTGCTTTAACCGAGACATCTCCAACGTAAAACATTCTGCTCGTGTCACCATGCCAACCATCTTTGTAAGCAGTAACATCAACATTTACAGTGTCACCATCAGTCAAAATTTTATCTCCAGGAATACCATGACAAATTACATGATTTGTTGAAGTACAACATGATTTTGGAAAACCCCTGTAATACAATGGAGCAGAGTATCCACCTTTATCATTTATATATTCATAGCATAAATTATCTATTTGGTTTGTTGTAACACCAGGCTTTATAAGTTTAGCAACTTCATCTAAAGCACCAGCTGCAATTGCCCCTGCAACCCTGGTTTTCATAAATGATTCTTGAATATTTTCACTCATTGATTTGAAATCTAATTTTGTTGTTTAGTATTATTCCTTTTGGTGAAAATTTACAATCATAGCAAAGAATTTTTACATTATTTTTTACAGCTTTTATTAAAGTTTTTGAGTATTCAGGGTCTATATCTTTTGCTATTTCAAATTTGTCACAGTCATCTCTCTGAATCACGTACAACATATAGGCTTTATAACCTTTTTTCGTAGCATTAATTAATTCATTTAAGTGCTTTGTACCTCTTGAAGTAACAGAATCTGGAAATTCAGCAACTTTACTTTTTCTTTTTAAAGTAACATTTTTAACTTCTAAAAAAGATTTAGTTTTTCGTTCTTCTAAAAAAAAATCAAATCTAGTACTTGTGCCAAATACTTGTTCACTTTTAATTTTAATTTTATTACTAAAGCCTTCAATTAAATTATTTTCTAGAGCATGGTTGACAATCTTGTTCGTTAAATGAGTGTTCACTCCAACCTTTGAGCCATTTTCTTCTATTATTTGTAAAGTATATTTTAATTTTCTTTTTTTGTTTGTTGCTTCTGTTATCCAAACTTTATTATCTTTATTAAGGAGACCCATCATAGAGCCTGAATTAGCACAATGTGCTGTTACAATTTTATTTTTTAATTTAACATCTACAAAAAAACGCTTATATCTTTTTATAAATAGGCCTGATATTAATTTATTTTCAAAGTTCATAATTTGTACCAACAATGAAAAAAGCAAAAAAAAAAATAAACACAGCAATTCTTATAATTGGTAACGAGATATTATCAGGTAGAACACAAGATTTAAATGTTTCATTTATTTCAAACTGGCTAAATATCAATTGCGGTATATCCGTTTCCGAGGTTAGAATAATTCCTGACGTTCAAAAAAAAATTATTTCTAATGTTTTAGATCTCAGTAAAAAATTTAAATATGTATTTACAACTGGTGGTATCGGACCAACTCACGACGATATTACAGCTTTATCTATCGCAAAAGCATTCAAAGTAAAATATGGGTTTAATATAGAAGCACACGCAATATTGGAAAAATATTATGGCAAAAATGAATTTAATATAGCGAGAAAGAAAATGGCAAAAATGCCAGCTGGATCAAAATTAATTTATAACCCATCTAGTGCGGCGCCGGGTTTTAAAATTAAAAATGTTCTTTGTCTACCCGGAGTTCCTTCAATACTGAAATCAATGATGCCTAATTTAAAAAATTATTTAATAAATGGACCTTTGACCTACAGCAAAACGATTAGCCTGATCACATACGAAAGTAATATTGCAAATATTCTTGATAAACTTCAAAGAAAATACACATTAAGTATTGAAATAGGAAGCTATCCATTTTTTAGACTTGGAAGAGTAGGTGTATCTGTAGTTTTAAGGTCTACAAACAAAGATGCAATTAAAAAATGTGAAATAGAACTTTTAAAGATCGTTAAAAAAATTAAAATTAAAATCTATAAGGCATAATATGAAAATTTTTGATTGTTTCATGTATTACGATGAAGATTTAATTTTAGATCTACGCTTGAACTACTTAAATAAGTATGTTGATAAATTTATAATAGTCGAAAGTACTTATACGCACAGTGGGCAAAATAGAAAACTACTTTTTGATATAAAAAAATTCTCAAAATTTAAAGATAAAATTAATTATATAATATTAGACAAACCCCCGGTAGACTTATTTATTATTAACACAAGTGATACAGATCATCAGAAAAATTCTAAAATTATATTGAATGCAGTTAAGAGAGAAAATTTACAGAGAAACACAATATCAAAAGGATTAAATCTAGCCTTACTTGATGACATGGTAATTATCTCAGATGTAGATGAAATTCCCAATTTAGAAGACAATAATATAACCAAAGTTAAAAATAAAATTATATTTTTTAAACAGAAATACTTTCATTATAAATTTAACCTTAAACTTGAAGAATATATTTGGCACGGTTCAAAAGCGTGTAAAAAAAAACATCTTATTACCCCACAATGGCTAAGAAACATTAAAGATAAAACGTATCCTTTTTGGAGAATTGATACATTTTTTTCAAAGAAGAAGTATCAAAATATAAAATTTATTGAAAATGGCGGGTGGCATTTTTCAAATTTAAAAAATCCAGTTGATATTGAAAAAAAAATGAAAACCTATTTACATCATAGAGAGTACGAATTAAGACCACTTGGAGAAGAAAAAATAAAAAATATTATCGAAGAAAGAAAAGCTATTTACAACTTAAACGTAGATCAAAGACAAAATAAATTTGACCTATCTCAGAAACTAACCATTGCAGATATTAACGAACTACCTTCTTACTTAGTCAGGAATACAGCAAGGTATAAAGATTGGATTGTATAATATCACTATTAAAAATTAATTTTTTTTAGAACATCCTGTACAGTAATTTTATTTATATCTTCAGATTTATATATTACCTTACTATCAATAATTTCTATATTTGAACCATTAGGAGCGAATTTTTTAGAATTAGTTGGGCCAAATAAAACGATCATTGGTATTTTAGTTAAACCAATCATGTGCATTACGCCATTGTCTATTGTAATCGCACCTTCTAGTCTAGATGCTAGTGTTGTGACAAGAGCAGGACAAGCAATTTCACTTCCATGTTCAGGAAATAGTGAGTCGGGCAATTCAGTTTTAATATGATTAATTAAATCTACTTCAGTTTTTTCAATAAAAAAAACTATTCTTTTTCCATCAGAAATAAATCTTTTAGCTAAATCAATAAATTTATCTATGTGCCAACTCTTCTTTCTATATTTATTTCCCTGAGTGATGGAAAGTCCAATATAATTATTCTTCGGCAATAGTTTTTTTGCCTCGTCGTAGTATTTTTTGGAAATATTTTCCGTTAAATATTCAATAACTTTGAATTTATTATTCAAAAAAAATTTAAGATTAAAAATTATAGATCGTATTCCACTATAACTGTTAAAATGAGCATCGAATCTATATCCAGTTACGTCTTTGCTACAGAAAAAATAATTATAAGTAGAAGAATAAAAATATCTACAAGGTATTTGTTTTAATATAATTGTATTTCGAAGTTTCGATTGAAGGTCTATTATTATATCAAATTCAGGTAATTTTTTTTCTTTGATAATTCTTCTAATTTTAAGTAAGTGCCACCATCTAAATCCAAAATATTTTAATCCTAGTTCTATAGTATTAATTTTTAAGTTGTATTCCTTAAGTTTATTGTTGAAATGATTATTGTGTGCACCAAGATAAAAAATCTCAACATTATTAAAATTATTCTTTAAGGATGATATTAAGGGAAATATCTGTATAGAATCTCCCAATCCTCCACCTGAATTATAAATTAATATTTTTTTATACATGAACGTTTCTACCTGTATTGACCATAAAAGTTAATGATGATGATACCTATTTATATAAAGAAGTGAATAACAAAACTTACTAGCCATATTAATTCTAGTGTTGTATTAAAGTATATATAACAGCAGAAAGAACGTTCTCTCATGGTAAAATTAGTAGACACAAAGAGCTTAAAATTCCTATATTTTTGCAGTGTACAACCCACTCAAAAAAATTACGATTAAAATGAATATTTTTGAAAAGCTTAGAATGTTTCATAATATCTATATCAAAAATAACTTTTTCATCCAAAAAAAAACATACTCTATGAATGAGGAAGATATTTTTATTAATAATTATTTTAAAAAAAATACAGGTTTTTTTGTCGATGTTGGCGCATATCATCCTCTGGAATTAAACAATAGCTGTTTACTCTATAAAAGAGGTTGGAATGGTATTAATATAGACATTAGTTCTCTTTCTGTGGATTATTTTAATTATGTTAGACCAGATGACACAAATATAAATATTGCGGTTACTGATAAAAAATCCATTAAAACAATTTATTATCAAAAAAAAAAATCTCCCTTAAATACTTTAAATTCTAACCTAGCCAGTAAACATTTTTCAAAAAATTTCAAAAAGAAAAAAATAAAATCAGACACTCTTACTTCAATTATAGATAAAACAAAATTTAAAGGAATAAAAATAAATTTTTTAAATATTGACGCTGAGGGGAAAGATTTTGAAGTTCTAAAAGGTCTTAACTTTAAAAGATATAAACCAAAGTTAATATGTGTAGAAATGGTTGATAGTTTTAATCCTAGCAAAAAAGTGATAAAAGAAAATAAGATTTATAAATTTTTAATTCAAAAAAAATACAAATTAGTTTGGTCAGCCCATTACAGCCATATATTTAAAGGAAAATAATCTTAGTACAGAAGTGTAAAAGTTTATTCTTTTATACTTTAAAACTCTAATGTATTAATATATTTGCAATAACAATAAAAATAACACAGTGCCCTCGTGGTGAAATTGGTAGACACAAAGGACTTAAAACCCTAAGGATTCACAAACACTACTGTCTCAGACAGTCTCAGGTAGTCTCAAAACATTATCAATCCTAACTTTCTTATCTAACCCTTCAATTA
>Ga0308001_10000524_pt1 | contig 17982 bp, 17 predicted proteins | sample Neamet5_FD_203167 | JGI IMG/M metagenome (GOLD analysis project Ga0308001, IMG submission 203167) | Marine microbial communities from water near the shore, Antarctic Ocean - #5 | ecosystem: Environmental > Aquatic > Marine > Unclassified | place: Southern Ocean | collected 2014-06-04
CTGTTTTAGGAGCTTCTGTTTTAGGAGCTTCTGTTTTAGGAGCTTCTGTTTTAGGAGCTTCTGTTTTAGGAGCTTCTGTTTTAGGAGCTTCTGTTTTAGGAGCTTCTGTTTTAGGAGCTTCTGTTTCATCAGCTTTTTTTCTATCTTTTTTAGGTACAGCTTTGAAAGGATTATTTCCCGCTTTAGGCATTGGCATAAGTTGAGCTTCACCTAAAATTCTTGACACTCTTACAGTAGGTTTAGCTCCTTTACTTAACCAATATTTAACTCTCTCGGACTCAACTGCGATTCTTTCTTTGTTGCCTTTGGGTAAAAGAGGATTAAAAGATCCCACTTTTTCTATAAACCTTCCGTCTCTTGGGGCTCTACTGTCTGCAATTACAATTTTATAAATAGGTCTTTTTCTAACGCCACCCATTGATAGTCTTATTTTTATCATTATCTTCCCTTCATTTTAGTTTATTTAATATTTCATCAGGAATCACTCCTGATGGAATTTGGTTAGTTTTGCCACCTTTAGACATTTTTTTCATCATGTCTGTCATCGTTCTGAACTGTTTCAATAATTTGTTTATTGTTGAAACATCAGCTCCGGCTCCGGTAGCTATACGCTTTTTTCTTGAGCCGTTAATTACTTTTGGGTCCTCTCTTTCTTTTTTTGTCATTGAGAGAATAATTGCTTCATTTGTAGAGATAATTTTTTCATCAACAGAAGCATTTTTCATTTGTTCTTTAATTTTACTAACACCAGGTAAAAGAGATAGAACACCCTCCATTCCACCCATTTTTTTCATTTGTCTAAGTTGAGACAGATAATCATTCAAAGTAAATAAACCTTTTTTGAACTGTTCTTCTGCTTTTTTTAATTTTTCTTCATCTAAGCCATGTGAAGCTTTTTCAACGAGAGATACTATATCTCCCATCCCAAGTATTCTATTAGCTATTCTATCTGGATAGAACATTTCAAGGTCATCAACTTTTTCTCCTACACCGATATATTTAATTGGTTTATTTGTGATGTGTTTCATGCTTAAAGCAGCTCCACCTCGACCGTCACCATCTACTCTTGTCAATATGATGCTTGAAATATCAACCGCTTTATCAAATTCTTTTGCTATATTCGCTGCTATCTGCCCAGTCAATGAATCAGCAACCAAAACAGTTTCGGTTGGTTTAATAAATTCTTTAATTTGTTTAATTTCATTCATCATCATAAGATCAACTTGTGTTCTCCCAGCAGTATCGAAAATTATAACTTCTGAACCATTTAGAGTCGCTGCGTTAAGAGCTCGTTTTGCTATGTCTAAAGGTTGTTGATCTTTAATTATTGCTAAATAACTAATTTCATTTGCATCAGCTAAAACCTTTAGCTGTTCTTGAGCTGCTGGTCTGTAAACGTCCAAACTAACTAATAAAACTTTTTTGTTGTATTTGTTTTCAATAAGTTTTGCTAATTTTGCAGCACTTGTTGTTTTTCCTGAGCCTTGTAATCCTACCAGAAGAATACATGCAGGTGAAGCAACGTTAAAGTTAAGTTCTTGGTTTTTTTCTCCTAAAAAATTTACCAGTTCATCGAAAACTATCTTAACTATCATTTGTCCTGGAGATGTAGACCTTATGATTTCTTGTCCAATAGCCTTTGGTTTTATTTTTTCGATAAATTCTTTGGCTACTGAAAGCGCCACATCAGCTTCCAATAAAGCTAAACGTATTTCTTTTAAGCCAGCATCAACCTGTTCTTCTGTTAAAGAAGGGGCATTTTTTAGTTTAGAGAATATTGTCTCTAATTTATTTGTTAAGTTTTCAAACATTTTATAATAACGCAGCACCAATGGCACTAGTGGGCGAACCATCGCTGACTAGTGTCGATCCTCTTATTTCTAAGAGCACCGCAAAAACACATGTAATTGCGGAAAGTTGCTGAAGCTACAATTTGGGGTTTTAAAAGTCAACGAATAATTATACTAATCTTCTATTATGACAGTGATTAATGCTTTTAGAATGAATGGCTTAGGTAATAACTTCATTATTGTTGATAGGAGAAAAAACTTAATAAACATATCTAAAGAACAAATAGTTAAATTAGGCAATCAGGTATCTTTTCATCGTGATATTAGTTTTGACCAAATAATTTTTATTGAAAAAGAAATTAATAAAGTTTTTCCAATTACTATTTTTAATTCGGACGGAAGTGAAGTAAGTGCATGTGGAAATGGGAGTAGATGTATAGCTTACTTTTTGGGTAAAGATTTAAATACGAAAACAATTAAATTAAAAACAAATAATAGATTACTTGATGCAAAAATCATTGGAAATTTTAATGTTCAACTTGAAATGGGTAAACCTTTGTTTGATTGGGATAAAATTCCATTAAATAAAAAATTAGATCACGAAAATATAACTTTAAATATTGAAGATAAAATATTTACTGATGGATTTAGCTTAAATGTAGGAAATCCTCATATAATTTTTTTTGTTAAAGATTGTTTCGAGTATGACCTTAAAATATTAGGTCCTAAAATTGAAAATCATGAACTATTTCCAGAAAAAATTAATGTTACATTTGCACAGGTAATCGACAAAAATAATGTCACAGTAAATGTTTGGGAACGTGGTGCTGGATTAACAAAAGCATGTGGGACTGCTGCTTGTGCTACAGCAGTTGCATCGTTAATAAAAAAATTAACTAAAAACGATATAAATATTAAGTTTAGAGAAGGAAGCTTAAATATAAAAATAGATGAGAGTCTAAATATTTTCATGACAGGTCCAGTTTCAGATATTAAACAAACTAAACTTGAAATTTAAAATGAGTTTATTTGATAAATTCAAAAAAGGTCTTCATTTAAGTTCATTAAATTTATCTACTGGAATTAAGAATATCTTCACAAAAAAAAATATTGATGAACCTATTTTATCTCAGTTTGAAGAGTTTTTAATAAGTGCAGATGTTGGAACTGAAACAGCAAATGAACTGAAAAAAGAATTTGAAAAATTAAAGATCGATAAAAGCTTTAAAAATTCTGATGAAATTATTAATATTTTAGCAACAAAAATTACAGAATTTTTATTGCCTTTTCAAAAAGACTTACTTTCTTTAGGATCTAATAAACCGACAGTCATAGTAGTTTCGGGTGTAAACGGTGTTGGAAAAACAACAACGATTGGCAAACTTGGAAAGTTTTTTAAAGATAATCAAAAATCGATAATTTTTGGAGCAGCTGACACATTTAGAGCAGCGGCTATTGAGCAATTAGAACTTTGGTCTAAGAAAATAAATGTAAATATAATTAAATCTGAAACAAAAAGTGACCCAGCATCTGTGGCTTTTAAAACAGCAACTTATGCTAAGGAGAAAAAAATAGATATAGCTTTAATAGACACTGCAGGCAGAATGCAGAATCAAAAAAATTTAATGGATGAATACAAAAAAATATTCAATGTTTTGAAAAAAATAGATGAAACTTTTCCTAACGAAACCATCTTGGTTTTAGATGCAACTACAGGTCAAAACGCTTTAAATCAAGTGGAAGAGTTTAGTAAAATACAAAAAATTACAGGTCTAATTATTACTAAACTTGATACTACTGCCAAGGGAGGAATTGTTTTGGCTATTTGTAAAAAATATAAGCTACCAATTTTAGCAATAGGAATGGGTGAAAATGAAACGGACTTATATCCTTTTAATGCTGAATACTTTGCTAGAAGTCTTTTTCAAATAGATTAATTAGTTTTTTTTCTTGCAAAAAACATACCTGTAAAAACTAAAATAGCTCCATAATAATGATAGCTTTTTAGTTGCTCTTGAAAAATAAAAATTCCATAAAAAGCTCCGTAGACTGTAAAAAGATATAAGGTAAATCCTGTAATAGACGCACCTAAATATTTTTGGGCTTTAGCGTACAGTGAAAAGGCTATTATACCGGGTAAAATAGCGGCAAATATTGTCCAGAAGTAAAACCCATTATTAAATACTACTGGTCGTATAAAATAATTTTCAACTAAAGAAAAAGGCAACAAAGAAGCTGCCCCGAAAAAAGCAATAATAGTAAATCTTGAAAATAAACTAAATTTACTTTTCCAGTTAAGTAATAATACAGCATATAGAGCCCAACCAACCGCTGCTCCTAACATCCATAAATCTCCAGAAGTAAATTTTAAACTAACTAGTAAGTTGATTTCACCTTTTGCAATAATTGAAGCAACTCCAATAAAACATAATCCTAGGCCTAAAAATTGAACAGTCTTTAAACGTTCTTTATAAAAATAAGAAGAAATTAATATTATAAAAATAGGGGAAGAAGTGTAGATGATTCCCATATTAGCTACGGTTGTTGTCATGCCGGCTATAAATGGAAATGCCCCACAAACTCCACAACCCATCACACCTAAAAAAAATAATTTTTTATATTCTCTTTTTAAATATTTAATATTTTTAAATATTGTTTGATATGTAAAAGGCAGTAGTATTAAAAAAACAAAAAACCACCTCCAAAAAGCTAATGAGATAGGCGGCACATATTCCACTCCTCCTCTAGCTACAACTAAATTACTAGCCATAAATGCTGGTTGAATAAATAATAAAAAATAAGGAAGATAGCTATTTTTCGACGTTTTCAATGTTATTTCGATTTACTATTTTGTTTCTATATATGCTTCGTATAACATCATACCAATTGCTATGCCCATAAAAATATAAACTGGCAATACGTCGTAAAAACCTATCATCATTGATCTAGTTAAGGTGGTTGCTAATCCACCAAGAAAAAATATTGCCATGACAACTGCAAATAACATTGTTAATTTATTAATCATTTTTTTCCTTACAATTTTTTTCTAACCAGTTTGCTGATGCTAAAAATCTTAAATCATCAAGCTTGTCACCAACTAATTGGACACCTAATGGTAGGTTATTTTCTCCGCTAAGTAAAGGAAGGGAAATTGTAGGTAAACCCATATAAGTCCATATTGTACTGAACTCCGGGCTACCTGTAGATGTTAAACCTTTGTCCGCTACACCAGTTGAAGCAGGCGTTATAATGCCATAGTAGTCTTCAAAAACTTCACTATAAGATTTGTAACTTTGTTTCATAAAATCAACAGCATTTACATAATCTTTGGCTGTATATTTTAAGCCTCTTTCAATAGCTTCAACTAATTTTTTACCCATTTTTTTTTTAGATTTTTTATAAAAATCTTGAAAACTATTTGCCATGTCTGTTTCGTGGATAATTTGATGATATTTTGGTATTTCCTTAAAATACGAAGGTTCATCAAATACTTCTATGTTATTTTTAAATTCTTTTAATAAAAACTCAAAAGCTTTTTGAGATTCCTTGCTAATTTTTTTCCAACTGGAAGTTTTATAAAATATAAATTTTGGTTCAAAAATAGGTCCTTTTTTACAAACTTCTAGCATTTCGTCGGCTGCATAATGAATTGTGTCATCATCTAAAATATCTTTTTTAATTAATGCTTTCGCAAGTAAAGCAACATCTTCTACGGTTTTTCCAAATACACCTACTTGGTCTAATTTTAAAGATTGTTTCAAAATCCCAGTACGTGAAATTAATCCAAAAGATGGTTTGTAACCAACAACACCACAATAAGAAGCTGGTCTTATAACGGAACCATTAGTCTGCGTTCCAATAGCTAATGGTGCCATATGAGCTGCAACTACAGCTGCAGATCCACTTGAAGATCCTCCAGGTGTCCTCGAATAATCATGAGGGTTTGTAGTTTTTCCTGGGTCAAAATAAGCAAACTCTGTTGTTACAGTTTTTCCCATGACAATAGCGCCAGCAGCTTTAATTAAATTAACTACCTCAGCATCTGCGGCACCAGAAATACCCTTCCTTAAAATACTACCGCACTCAGTCGGCATATCATAAGTTGCTATGATATCTTTTACAGCTATCGGCAAGCCGTGTAGGGGACCTGTAGGCTTTCCAGATTTTCTATATTCATCTGCTTCTTCTGCTTTTTCTAATAGATTTTTTTTATCCAAAAATGACCAAGCTTTAATATCTTTTTCATATTTTTTTATTCTTTCTATATAAGCTTTACACACTTCAACGCTTGAAATGTCGCCATTTCTCATTTTAATAACTAGTTCATTGGTTGGTATTGAAAAAATATCTATCATATTTTTTTAATTTGCGAATAATACTTCTGGCAACCAAAGAGCTATGCCTGGGAACATGTACATTAAAAACATTGCAAAAATAACAATTCCTAGGAATGGCATAATTCCTGCAAATATTTCCATTAGTTCAACATTTTTAGATTGAACACCTTTTAAGTAATATGCAGACATGGCCATTGGAGGTGTTAAAAAAGAAGTCTGTAGATTTAAAGCAATTAACATTGCAAAGAAATAAGGGTTTATTCCATATATCGCTAATAGGGGTAAAAATATTGGAACAAAAATAATTAGAATTTCTGTCCATTCTAAAGGCCAACCTAATAAAAAAATAATTAGCTGCGTAATAACCAAAAATTGCCAAGGTGCTAAGTCCATTGACTTAAAGAAATGCTCAAACACTTCATGTCCACCTAGGTAAGAAAAAACAGATGCGAAAGTCCAGGAACCTATAAATAACCACATGATCATTGCAGTAGTTTTAGCAGTTAGAAAAACTGATTCTTTAAAGGCTTTCCATTTAAGAGTTTTGTAGAAATAAGAAAGTACTATTGAACCAAAGGCGCCTACTGCGGCTGCTTCAGCAGGTGTTGCAAAACCTCCTAAAATTGTTCCAAGCACTAACATAATCAAAGCAAATAGAGGTAAGAAAGAAACAAAAACTTCTTTTAAAATTTCAGCTCTTGGAGGAATTTCCTCTGCTCTAGGTTTTGGAGCAATAGATGGGTCTATCATCGCTCTAATAACTGCATATGATATATATAAACTAGCGAGTAATAGTCCAGGAAATATAGCGGCAGCAAATAATCTCAAAGGAGATAATTGAGCAATTACAGAATACACAATTAACATAATACTGGGTGGAATTAATATTCCTAAACAACCACCTGCACAAATTATTCCTGAAGCAAATTTTTTGTCGTAACCAGCTTTAACCATAGCTGGCCAGGCTAGTAATCCCATTAGAGTTACCACTGCACCAATTATTCCTGTAGCTGTTGAAAACAAAGTACAGGTAATTAAAGCTGCTACAGCCATTGAAGCTGGTAATTTATGTGAGGCTAACCTTATAGCAAAAAATAATCTTGAAACTATTCCAGCTCTTTCTACGAGATAACCCATAAATAAAAACAAGGGAACTGCAGTGAGTACGTTATTATCCATGACGGTATAAGTATTTTGAACAAATAAAGAAAATATCCTGTTGTCAAATAAGTGATCCATTCTTGCAGGATCAAAATAAGCGTAGTATCCAAAACCAACTCCCATAGCCATTAAAGTAAAAGCTATCGGGAATCCCAATAAAACTGCCATTAGAAATATTCCCATCATCATGATGGCTATTTCTGGATTCGTTAAAGTAAACAAACTAGATAACATCTTTTTGATCCTCGTCTTGAGCTGTTCTCATTAAAATCTTTTCTGTTTCTTCTGCAACAACTAATCTTGCTGGCCAATGGCCTGTTTGAATACAGATAACACACCTGAAAACTTCACTAACTCCTTGAATAGTTAATAAAACACCTGCAGCAGGTATCATAGATTTTACCATATAAATTTGAATTTGTGCTGGACTACTCCAACTTGTTTCTTTTATTTTCCAGGCTAAAGCCGCGTAATCAAATCCATAAAAAGCTAAAGCTAAAACACCAGGAAAAAAGAATATAAAATATAAAACAAAATCGATATATCCTTGTGTACGTGGTTTAAATAGTCTGTAAATAACATCTCCTCTGACATGAGCTTCTGTAGATAGAGTATAAGCTCCAGCCATCATAAAAATTGCTCCATACATTTGCATGCTAAAATCAAAATTCCAAAGTGTGGGTGCGTTAAATGCGTAAGCCATTACTACCTCGTAACAAGTCCCAAGCATTAGTACTACTATGCACCATGAAAAAGCTTTTCCTACTGCTGTGCTTAAGTGGTCTGCAAAATGTATATAGATTCTCATTAGCAATTTTAAGTTAACTCAGTTTTTTATTAAATCCTATATAAAAAAAGGGGGCTGTATATGCCCCCTTTTAATTTTTTTCAAAGTTAATTAAATTTTAACTTTATTGATATTACCGAACTCATTTTCATAAGCTAATTTGTAATTTGGCTGATTCATTAGCAAGTACTTCATTACTCTCTTAGCGTATGTTTTTTGTGAGTCTATGATTTTTTTAAAGAAAGCGTCTTTCTTAACAAAATCACCTATCACTTTATCCCAACCTTTTAACTGTTCAGCTAAGATTTCGTCTGAAGTTTGGTGAACGTTTACTTTGTGCTCGTTCATTAACTTAGCCAAGTCAGCTGAATATCTTACTAACGCTTTGAAATAGTTATCAGTGTTAGCAGCATAAGCAGCATTCTTCAAAATCGCTTGATGAGCAGGCGATAGGTTGTTGTATGTTTTTTTGTTTACAGGTATTTCGAACATCTCTTGAGATTGGTGAAAGCTTCCTAAGTGATAATCCTTAGAAACATCTTGCATACCAAACTGTGAGTCAGATGTTGGGTTGTTAAACTCCGCGGCATCAATCAAACCAGTTTTCATTGCTGGTTGAATCTCTCCACCTGGAAGTTGTCTTACAACCATTCCCATAGCTGTTAAAACGTTAGTCGCTAGACCAACTGTTCTATACTTCATTCCTTTGACATCAGACACTTTGGTTACATGTTTTTTGAACCAACCGAATGGCTGAGCTGGCATAGGCATATGAAAGAACCCTACGTAATCAAATCCAACTTTTGCTAGAGTTTCATCATAAAGTTTTCTACCTCCGCCGTATTCCATCCATCCCATTACTTCTTGAGACGACATACCATATGAAGGACCAGTTCCGAAAAGTGAAGCGGCAGCATTTTTACCATACCAATATGCAGTCACCCAGTGACCCATATCAACTACGCCAGAACTTACTGCTTGCCCAATTTCTGAAGTTTTTACAATAGCGCCAACTGGTTGAAGATCGATCTTAAGCTCTCCACCAGACATGTCGCCTACCATTTTTGCATAATCACCAGCCATTTCGAAAAATATATTAGCTCCCGAAGGCCAAGCTGCTTGCATCTTTAAAGTCATAGGAGCTCCGAATGCAATATTAGGCATTGCAACTGAAGCTGCTGCTGCTGCACCCGTTGCTGCAGCTACTTTAAAGAATTTACGTCTTGAAGGAGTTTTAATTCCTTTTAACGTTTTTTCTTTTTTAGACATATTTGTCTCCTTTTATTTTATTAACGTATGTTTAACGTTAGAGAATTTAAGCACAAAACATACAGGGAGTCTCCATAAATTAAATTTTGTATACCCTACAAAAGATAGCTTAAATATTGAGATTTTATTTAGATATTTTTAAAAATACATTTATAGGTTGTATTAATTTACTTTGTCTTTGGCTACACCCTTTGTGAAAAAATCCTCTAAATTTTGTGTAGCTCTATATGCCATGTCCCAACGGGTTCTTTTAGTTGCACTACCTAAGTGAGGTAATAAAAAAATATTATTTAATTTTAAATATTCAGGGTGAATTTTAGGTTCGCCATTATAAACATCCAAGCCAAAAGCAAAAACTTTTTCTGACTTAAGCGCTTCGATCATTGCTTCGTCATCAACAACGTCACCTCTTGCAGCATTTCCGATCACAACATTATCCGGTAGAAATGCTATTGTTTCTTTGTTAATTATTTTATTTGTTTCTTTTGTAGCAGGACAATTAATAGATAAAAAATCACTACAATTAAATAAATCTTTAACTGTTTTGTGATAAATAGCCCCTTCTTCAAGATCTTTGGGAAGCTGGCTTCGGTTGTGATAATGGATTTCCATATTGAAACCTCTAGCTCTTTTAGCAACTGCTCTGCCTATTCTGCCCATGCCTAGTATACCTAATCTTTTATTTGACATTTGTTTGCCCAACATAAAATCAGCAGACCATTTCCAATTTTGAAGTTCGGCAGCTCTTCTTGCTTCTAAAACTTTCCTAGATGCTCCCAAGAGTAATAGTATCGAAATATCTGCTGTAGAATCATCTAGTACCTCAGGTGTATTTGTTACAACGATACTTTTTTTTACTGCAGCATTAACATCAATATTACCGAAACCTACTGCAAAATTAGCAATTATTTTTATCGAAGGCGATAGTCTTTCTATTAAGTCTTTATTAAATTGATCGGTAATGGCGCTTAAAATTCCATCACAATCTTTTGATAATTCTATAATTTTATCTGATGTATATAATTCATCTGTACTGTTTAACTTAACATCAAAAAGTTTTTTTAGTTTTTCCTCATTTTCTATCAAAAGTTTTCTTGTAACTAATATTTTTTTTTTCATAAACTTTTTAACTTGCTGGGCTTAGGTCCCCCTGTAAGCCAATCAATAATTTCAACCGTATGAACAATAGGTATATTGGTACCACTAGAGATTTGACTCATACAACCAATATTTCCTGTCGAAATAAAATCTGGCTCAATTTTTTCAATATTCTTAACTTTATTTTTTAGTAATGTCCTGGCAATCTTTTGTTGAAGAATATTATAAGTTCCAGCAGATCCGCAACATAGATGACCTTCTGGAATATTTAACACTTCGTTACCCGTCTTTTCAATTAAGTTTATAGGTTGTTGGTGAACTTTTTGACCGTGTTGCATTGAACAAGGTGAGTGATAAGCTATTTTATAAGACTTTTCATTTTTTTTAAAATTTAGTTTAATATCTTTGTCTAAAAATTCGCTGACGTCCTTAGTTAATTCTGAAATTTTTTTTGCTTTTTTCTTCATTTCTTTATCGTCTCTAAAAATAAATCCATAATCTTTTAATGTAGTGCCACAGCCAGATGTATTACTAATAATTGCAGTTAATCCACTATTTAAATATTCGTCATACCAAAGATTAATATTTTTTTTAAATAATTCGTGAGCCGCTTTTTCTTTGCCCATATGATGGTCCAATGACCCACAACAATTTATCTCAGGCAACACAATAACTTCAACATGGTGTCTGTTAAGCAAACGAATTGTTGACTCATTTATTTCGGGAGAGACTACTCTCTGTACGCAACCAGTAAGCAAAGCCACTCTAGCTACTAGTTTTTTTTTTGTAACAGAATAGACCCTTTGTGTTTTTAAAGTTTTTTTTGGAATTTTAGCTGGCATTAATTTCATAGAGTTTTTAATAAACTCTGGAAAAATAAAACTAAATGGTCTTATAATGTTAACTAATATACTCAAGGTCTTAAATACTTTCGGGTTAGGTAATGTTAATGATAAAAAACTTCTAAAAATTCTTTGAATTAATGGTCTCTTAAATGTTTTTTCTAGATGATTTCTACCGTGATCAATTAAATGCATATAATTAACTCCAGAGGGACAGGTCGTCATGCACCCATAACAAGACAAACATCTATCAAGATGCTTAGCTATTTTCTCGTTGCCTGGTTTGTTGTTTTCAAGCATATCTTTGATTAAATAAATTCTACCTCTTGGACCATCTAACTCATCACCTAAAATTTGATAGGTTGGGCATGTAGCGTTGCACATCCCGCAATGTACACATTTACGAACTATTTCTTCTGTAGATTTATTGTTTTTATTTTTTAGTTGTTCTGGTGAGAAAGTTGTTTGCATTATATTCCTGTATACATTTTACCTGGATTTAAAATTCTCTTAGGATCAAAGCTTTTCTTAATTTTTTCAGATATCTTATATTTAACATCGTCAATTGTAAAAATATCAATTGATGCTTTTAAGCTTTCATCAACCTTAATAACTGTTAAATAACCACCTAAATTTTTTACTATAGTTTTAATTTCTTTTAAAATACTTGAGTTTAATTGGTCTAGTTGGAGCCAAACTAGATTTCCTCCCCAATCAATAAAATATTTTATGTTATAAATTTTGAGTTTATCGATTAAATCAAATGCTTCGCTTCTAGGTACAATTATTCTAAGTAAGTTATTTTTTAAATTTGAAAAAACATTTAAAGATCTCGTTTTTTCCCAAAAAATATTAGACTGTTCAGGATCTAAAATTGATATTTCTTTCCTGTCTAGAGTAAGTTCATTAATCAATTGTTTAATTCTTTCATCAATAGATAGTTTTGATCCCTCTATTCTTATCGCTGTAATTGGTCCTCTTGTTGTTAAATCATTAAATGTAAATTGGTCTTGAAAAAATTCTGGATAAAATGCAGCACCAGATGGGTCACATGATGAAGATAGTGCGATTCCAAGATATTCTAACCCTTTTTTTAAATGAGGATTACTTATAACGAGAGTTTTGGTTAAGTCAGGCTTAGGTAAAACTTTAATTGATATTTCAGTAAACACGCTTAAAGTTCCAAAAGATCCAGTAATCACTTTACTTAAATCATACCCAGTTACATTTTTAACTACTGTACCTCCAGATTTAATAATCTCCCCTTTTCCATTTACTCCCTTGAATCCTAAAATATGATCTCTAGCACTCCCAACTTTAAATCTTCTAGGCCCAGCAAAATTACATGAGAGTACGCCTCCTATTGTTCCTTCGTTAGTTTGTCCTTCAAATAGTGGTCCAAAGTCTGTGGGTTCAAAAGCTAAGTGTTGATTATTTTTTTCAAGTGCTTCCTTAATTTCTTTAATTGGAGTTCCAGACTTTACTTTTATGTAAAGTTCTTCTGGTTCATACTTAATAATGCCTGAGTAATTAGAAAGATCTATTGTTTTTTGAGATTGAAAGTTTCTTCCAATATTTTTTTTTGAACCTGAACCGAAAATTTCTAATGGAATATTTTTTTTATAACAGTACTTTATAATTTCAGCTATTGTTTCTTCCTTGTCAGGTTTTAGAACCGATGGACTAAAATCTTGGAATGTCTGGGAATTTTGTTTTTCCTCCATGGACATGAACCCTTCCTTCTTCTGCACATTTTCTTAGTATAGGATAAACCTTACCAGGGTTAAGCAATGAATTTGGGTCGAGTGCTACTTTAATGTCAATTTGTTGCTTAATATCTATATCATTAAAGGCTTCACACATTAATTCTCTTTTTTCTATGCCTACCCCATGTTCGCCTGTTAGTGCTCCTCCGACTTTAACGCAATACTTTAATATTTCCGAGCCAAATTCTTCGGTTTTTCTTAGTTGTTCTGGATCGTTAGCGTTAAACATAATTAATGGATGAAGGTTCCCGTCACCAGCATGAAATGCATTTGCTACTGGTAATTCATATTTTTTCGAAAGTCTTTGAATTTCTTTTAAAACTTGCGCAAGTTTTCCTCTTGGTATTGATCCGTCCATACACATATAATCTGGGGCTAGATCACCACAAGCAGGGAAGGCAGCTTTTCTACCGGCCCAAAACTTTAGCCTTTCTTCTTCTGATTTATTAATTTTTACACTTGAACATTTATTTTTTTTAGCGATGTCCTCAACTCTTTTAATAAGTTCTGAAACTTCGGTCTCTGTACCATCGAGTTCAACAATCATCATGGCTTCTGCATCGATAGGATAACCTGCTTTTGAATAGTCATTTGTTGCTTTGGTTAAAGCTTTATCCATAATTTCCATGCCCGCTGGTATTATTCCTTTTGCAATTATTTCTGATACACACTTTCCAGCATCTTCTATACTTGAAAAACCTATAAGAGCTGCTTTTACTACTGCTGGTTTTTTTAGAATTTTAACGGTCACCTCAGTAATTACTCCAAGCAATCCTTCAGATCCTGTCATTAATCCCAGTAAGTCATACCCTTCAGAGTCTAAGGTTTTTCCTCCAAATCTTGTTATAGTTCCGTCCATTAAAATAACTTGGATACCTAATAAATTGTTTGTAGTTGCTCCATATTTTAAAGAATGTACACCGCCAGAATTTTCAGCAACATTTCCACCAATTGAGCATGCTATTTGACTTGATGGATCTGGAGCGTAATAAAAATTTTTATCCTGTACGGCATTTGTAATTGCTAAATTAGTAACACATGGTTGTAGGACAACACATTTATTTTGATAATCTATTTCTAGTATTTTATTAAATTTTCCCATACCTAATAAAACACAATCTGCTAAAGGAAGTGCACCTCCTGATAAACCGGTGCCAGCACCTCTTGGCACAACTTTAATTTTATTTTCGTTACAGTACTTAAGAATTTCACTCACTTGCTCAACTGTTTCTGGTAAAACAACTAGAAGTGGTTTTTGTTTATATGCTGCAAGAGCATCTGTCTCGTAAGGTCTAACCTCATCTTCATGTGAAAGAATGTTCTCGCTTTTTAAAATTTTACTCAAGTCTAGAGCGATTTTAGCTTTACTAGATAAAATGGATTTATCAACTTTAGGCATTTGAAGACTTGTCATTTTATAATTCTATAATTTTTAAGGCGTTAGGTCAAAAACAACGCTACTTATCCAAGCATTTTTTTGATCTTTTCGAGGGCTTTTTCAATATTTTCCATCGAAGCTGCAAAACTAAATCTTACATAGTCAATTGAAGTTTTGCCAAAAGCAGTGCCTGGAACGATTGCTACTCCAGCTTCATGCATGCATTTTTTTGAAAATTCTGAGCCATTTAATCCTGTGCCTATTACTTTAGGAAATGCATAGAAAGCTCCCCCGGGCATACTACATTCAATGCCTGGTAGACTATTTAGACCTGCGTAAATAAATTTACGCCTCTTATCAAATTCTTTCATCATATCATCGATAGGCTGATCTGAACCATCTAGAGCGGCTATGCCAGCAAACTGAGATGGTGCATTAACACAAGATACACTATTAATGATTAATTTATTTACGTGTGGAATTAATTTTTCCGGCCAAACACTCCAGCCCATTCTCCAGCCAGTCATAGCATAAGCTTTACTCCATCCATCTAGAACGATTAATCTATCTTGTAAGTCGGGGTAGTTAAAAAATGTTGGCATTTCCTTATTGTCATAAATTTGACGGCTATAGATTTCATCACTTAAAATTGCAACATGTGGATATTTCTTGAGACCTTCTGCTAAAAAGTCTATCGCTGGTTTTTCAACAAAACTTCCCGTTGGGTTGTTGGGATTAATTAATATTAACAATCTAGTTTTATCTGTGATTAAAGATAAAATTTTTTCCGGATCAAATTTTAAATCTTTATCTTGTGTTAAATCATAAGGTATTGCTTTTGAGCCTGTATAATTAATCATAGACTCATAGATTGGAAATCCAGGTGTAGGATGAATTATTTCAGCTTCCTCTTCACCAAACATTGAAATTGCATAAAACATGGTGGGTTTTCCACCTGGCATTATTAAAACTCTCTCTGGATCAACATCTTTATTATAAAGTTTTTTAATTTTTCTTGCTACGGCTTGCCTACACTCTAAAATACCATTGGATAAAACATATCCATGATGCCCATCATCTAAAGCTTTTTTGGCAGCATCGACAACGTGTTGTGGAGTTTTAAAATCAGGTTGGCCTACGCCAAGGTGAATTATTTCTTTTCCTTGAGCTTCAAGTTTTTTTGCTTCAGCCATTATACTAAAAGCAGACTCTGTGCCTAATCTTTCTAAGTTTTTAGCTAATTTCATATTCAATGTATTTAAAAAAATTTAGTTAATATTAACGAATTTTACTCTCTTTAACATAGGAAACTTTGACACGATTTCTTATCTATAAATAATTTTACTTGGATTTAAATCTTTTATACTTTTACAACCCATTAAAATCATATCTCTTCTTATCTCATCTCTCATTCTCTGAAGAACCATTTCAACTCCCTTCTGGCCTCCGGCACTTAAGGCAAACAAGAAACCTTTTCCAAAGCTGCATGCTGTTGCACCCATAGCTAAAGCTTTTAAAACGTGTGTTCCTCTTCTAATTCCACCATCTACAATAATTTCAATTTTTCCTCCAACGGCTTCAACAATTGCAGGTAGTTGATCAAAAGGTGAACGTGAGCCATCTAATTGTCTGCCACCATGGTTTGAAAGCATTATTGCAGAAGCTCCAATATCAACTGCCTTCTTTGCATCTTCAACTGACATTAAACCTTTCAAAGCAAATGGACCATTCCAACGCTTCACACAGTATTCTGCATCTTTCCAGCTCATTGCCGGATCGTACTGTTCATTAATATATTCCATTACTCCTTTTGCTATACTTGAGCCTTTTTTAGTAAAGTGAGCAACGTTTGCTAATTCAAATTTTCCATGTGTTAAATAATTGATAGCCCACATTGGGTGAGCAGCAAAACTTATTAGGCTTTCCAAAGTAAGTTTGGGTGGAGTTGTAAAGCCAGTTCTGTGATCTCTTTCTCTATTACCTGCAACAACCGTATCAACAGTCAAACATAAACCCTTAAATCCTGAGCTTTTACATCTGTCTATTAAATTGTCAGTAAGTGCTTGGTCTTTGTGAATATAAAGTTGAAATAATTTTGGTCCCTCTGAAATACTTGAAATCTCTTCAATAGATGAGGTTGCCATAGTAGACATGCTGTAAAAGGTTCCAAATTTTTCAGCTGCTCTTGCAGAAGCTTTGTCACCATCGTGGTGGTAAAGACGCTGCATTGCAGTTGGAGATAAGAATAGAGGCATGTCAATTTTTTGACCAAAAACATTAACTGAAAGATCTGGTTCACCTACACTAGCTAAAATATTTGGCACTAAATCACATTTAGCAAACGATTCTGTGTTTCTTTTAAGGGTTGTCTCATCGTCTGCACCACCATCGATATAATGAAAAATTGGTGAGGGTAATTTTTTTTTTGCTAGTTTCCTAAAATCATCAATATTATAACAATTTTTAATAGACATTCTAATTAAAAATTTTTAGAAAAAGTTATCGATTGATTGTCTGAACCTGGATTAATATCACCCAAGTCATTATTTGAGATGTGGCTATAACTAAAACCAAGGTTAGTATCTTTAAATAAATCTACTCCAATTTTTAATTCTGATTTAAACTCAAGTGCACTTCCTAAGTTTTTACCGTCGCCAGCTTCATAGTATCCGGGCGAAAAGCTTGGTGAAATATTTATAGGACCTAAATTATAATCTGCTTCAATTCCTGTATATAAGTAAATTGAACTTTTTTTTGTGATGAATGCTCCTGTAGTAGGCGAGAATCTTCCTATCCAAGTGTCGCGGAATAAATCTTTATTTTTATGTTCTATTCCCATTAGAGTAGTTTTGTCGTCGCCTTCTTTATCTATTGTGTCGAAAGTGCCTGTATAAACTGATAGGTTATTATTTTTTTCGTCAAAAGATCTTACTGTTTTTATTCTCTTCTCTTCTTTGTAAGATATATCTCTCGTACTATTATTTAATTCCGCACCTTTAGCATCAACCACTATTGATCCCGAACTAAGGATGGTAACAAAAAATAAAATTAATATTAAAAATTTTGGTTTCATTTTGATGAAAAATACTACCTTAAGTTTAAAAAGTATACATTCAATTAGCCTTGATGCTCTTGCTTTTTCTTATAATTAAAAAAATAATCAAGCCACCTACTATAAATATAAAATAAGGCATAATCCAAAGAAGTAAATTGCCTTTGCTAAAGGTCGGTTGATAAACTATCCATTCTCCATATTTACTAATTAAAAAGGTATAGACTTCATCTTTAGTTTTTCCTTCTTTAATCTGATCTTGAACAACAAGTTTTACAGTTGCAGCAAAATCTGAGTTTGAATCGGCAATTGATTGTCCTTGGCAAACTAAACATCTTAAATTTTTATAGATTTCTAATAACTCAGTTTTATTATCGTTCGAGTTCAAAGGTACTAAAAATAAAAAATAAAAAATAAAAAAAATAAATTTTTTTTTCATTGTATAATTTTTAAAACATCATCAAATTGAGTTTGATCTATTGGTCCTATAATCTTTTTTATC
>Ga0308001_10000525_pt1 | contig 17977 bp, 14 predicted proteins | sample Neamet5_FD_203167 | JGI IMG/M metagenome (GOLD analysis project Ga0308001, IMG submission 203167) | Marine microbial communities from water near the shore, Antarctic Ocean - #5 | ecosystem: Environmental > Aquatic > Marine > Unclassified | place: Southern Ocean | collected 2014-06-04
TAATCAAGTTTTATTTATTTTATAAATTAATCATTTTACTCTTCCTACAGGTCTGTTTTCATTTCCCTCGATCGCATAGAGTCGATCCCCTAATTTTGATCGCATTTCATCAGCAAGAATTTTTATTTTATCAACTATTTTAGGATTTTCAGAGGCAATATCGTTGGTTTCGCCAATGTCTTTAGATAAATCATAAAGTGCAATTTCATTAAAATTAGCTATTTCATAATTTACAGGAAAAGCATCAGTACCACCCTTTCTTCCTTTCAAGGTCCTGTAGGAATGTGGAAAATAGAGTTTCCAATTTTTGTAACGCACCCCGTGTAATTCATTGGATTTATAATAGAAAAAGTAAGCTTCTTGAGGACTTTCTTCAGTTTCCCCCGTCCATATATTCCAAACGCTTTTTCCATCAATTTTCTTTTCTGGTAATTGACTACCGGTAATTTCTGCAATTGTAGGTAAGAGGTCAATGGTCATCATTGGCGCACTTAGTGTTCTTCCTGGCTTTATTTTACTTGGAAAATAAACCACACAAGGCTCTCTTTGTCCTCCTTCCAGAGCAGTTCCTTTACCCTCCCTAAGTGGAAGCGCACTACCAGCATGATTTCCGAAATTAAGCCAAGGACCATTATCACTGGTGAATATCACTAAAGTATTTTCGTGGAGGTTATTTTCTTTTAATGTTTTTAATATTTGACCCACTGACCAATCAATTTCCATGATTACATCACCATACATTCCTTGTTCACTTTTTCCCCTGAATTTATCTGAAACACCAAGAGGAACGTGGGGCATCGGGTGGGGAACATATAGGAAAAATGGATTGTTTTTATTTCGTTCAATAAAATCTACTGCAGCTTCGGTGAGCTCGGTGGTGAGTTGATCTTGATCTTCTAGGGTTCTAATTTCCTTTATTTTTTCGCCATTCTTTAAAAAAGGTAATTGCGGAAACTTTATTTTTCTATTCAATGAGTCTACTTGTACTCCATTGAAATCTACAGGCCACATGTCATTGGAGTAAGGAGTGCCCATAAATTCATCAAAACCATGGTTGTTGGGTAAGAATTTAGGAAGATGACCCAAATGCCATTTCCCAAACATTCCTGTCTTGTAACCTCTTGCTTTAAGCATTTCAGCCATTGTGGTTTCTTCAGGATTAAGACCAATTTTTTGATGTGGGAATAGTGCCCCTTCAACTCCAATTCTATTCGGATAACATCCTGTTAACAAAGCAGCGCGAGAAGCCGAACAAACTGCCTGGGCAGCATAAAAATCAGTAAGACGAATCCCTTCTTTTGCCATCTGATCTAAATGTGGCGTTTTGATATTTGGAGAACCAAAACTTCCCAAATCTTGATAGCCTTGATCATCCGTAAAGATGATTATAACATTGGGTGGAGTCGTTGTTTTTTTGTTTTTAGTTTCATTACATGCAATCATTAAGAATAAAACACATGTAATTTTAATAAAATTATTCATTTGATTATTTTTTAATATTATAAAGTTTCAATAAACGTCATTAGGTTTTCACTAAAGTTATCCCAACGGTATTTTGGCAATGCTTTTTTGATTTGATTAGTGTGATGGTTGAGTTGATCTGTTTCAAACAAAGCTATAATTTTTAATGCAATATCTTCTGGATTTTTAGAAGACACACTTCCAGAATCATCTGCCAATATTGGGGCTTTAAGCCCAGGAATGTCACTGACCAGAATTGGAGTTTGGTATCGGTAGGCGAGTGGAGTAACACCGCTTTGTGATGCTGCGCGGTAGGTTTGAGCAACCACGTCAGCTGCACAAATAACATTTCTTGCTTTTTCCATATCAGCAAAATTAAAGTCAGTGAGGGTTTTTTTGTTTAATTCTAATTTAGAAATCAAATTTGTATAAACATCCAGATTTTCATAGCTTTCACCAACAATAGCCAACAAGATATTTTTATCTTTTAATACTGGTTTTGAGAAAGCTTCAATTAACAGATCAAGTCCTTTGTATTTTCTGATTAAGCCAAAAAATAAAACAATTTTTTTTTCTTGAGGCCAACCCAATCGATTACGTGCTTCTTCTTTTGAAATGATAGGGAGAGGGTTATTAGCGATTGGGTGAAATCCAAACCAAACTGGCTTGTTGAACCCTGCCGCGGAAACTTCTTCCCCAACATGGCTAGATAAGGTTGCAAAGCCATCCATTTCCCTACCAAAATAATTATTCAACAAATTGTCCCAAGGTTTTCGTTCGTGGGGCAACCAGTTGTCAACCAAAGCAATTAACTTGATTTTACTCAAAAGTCTTTTTGCTATTCCCTGCCAGCAGAGAGCCAAAAATGGTGTCCAATAACGAAAGAAGACGACATCAGGTTTTATCTGATTAATTGCTTTGGCCGTTTCTGCCCAATTGAAAGGGTTACTACTGTGGATTTTTCTTTTGATATTTAATTCTAATGGAGCAGGATTATTGGTCAATTGAGTTTTTCCAGGAAATAAAAACTTAGGATATTGAAATTTAAAAGTGAAAAGAATCACTTTATGACCATTTTCTTGAAGGCTTTTTGCAAATTCATTTTGAGTATCTGCAATGCCACCTCTGTATGGATGTGCTGGGCCTAAAAGAAGAATTCTTTTTTTAGGCTTCATTAATAATTAATTTACTTTTTGCATCCATCCATATTAGACTCGCTAGGCTGACAGAAAAATAAGCAACACCAAAATAATAAATAAAAGGGATGTTTGTTGTGTAGAATAATTGTTGAGAGGGTTGTAGAAAGAATGCAAGTCCTAAAAGATTTCTTGTATATTCTAGAAATAATGCCCATTTATAGCCATCCATTAGTGCAGAATAAGTGAAAATACTAAGTAGTATAAGTGCTCCGAAAAGCAATCTTTGAGTATAAGAAAATTCACTATAATTAAGTAGTAATAACAACAACATAGTTGTGGTAAAAACCCATTGAAAAACAGCCCATATTTTTTGATCCAAAGTTGTTGTAGGATTGTATTTTTCAATTGAAAATATATCTTTTATTGCTTCCCTTGGATGTTTTTCAATTACGTCTTGTGGTCTATAACCTGTGGGCCGCCACCAAAGGGTTAGTTTTTCTTTCCAGCTTTTCGTGTGCCAGGCATCACAGATTAAGCCCCAGAGGTGTTGGAAGTTAATCACGATTGGGTTCCATGTCCTTACAGGTTTTAGTACTCCATAAATAGGAGGTTCTTCCTCCAATTCTTCTTGGAATGTTCCAAACCAGCGGTCCCATATACAAAAAATTGGTGAAAGATTTTTGTCAATGTAAATGGGGTTAATGCCATGGTGAACTCTGTGTTGTGAAGGCGTTACCAGAAAATACTCTAAAAACCCCATTTTACCTATGTGTTGGGTGTGGTACCAAAATTGTCCAAAAAGATGAAGGGGAGCGAGCAAAACAATTACCTCATGCGGAACTCCACAGAAGGCTGCCGGAATTAGGAAAAGTGCTGCATAACCAATAAGATCTGAAATACTTTGTCTTAAAGCACAAGCAAGATTAAACTCTTCACTGCTGTGATGTATGATATGTTGATTCCAGAAAAAATTTATTTTATGATTTAAACGGTGATTCCAATAACCAGAAAAATCAATGAATATAAAAGCCAAGATGTAAACTAAAACACTACTTTCTATGTTGAAAACAGCGAGCTTTGAAACCAGATAAGGGTAAGAGATTACAACCACTACAAGTCCCAAAATATCTTTAAGGATATTTGTCATTCCCGAGCTCAAGCTCGAAATAGTATCCATTAGATTGTGTGTCTGTTTGTTTTTTAAATGACCATAAATGATTTCAACCAAAACCATAACTATGAATAAAGGTACAATCCACAGTAAAATATTCGCATAAGTCTTCATAATCAAAACATTTTAAAAACAATTAAATTACAATTTTATATTCTTTTCACTAAAAAGAACATTGTTAATGTAAAAGTAGATTTAGTTAGAGATTACCCATTCGCCTTTTTTTATTAGGGGTTCGGCTTGTTTGAATTTGAGAGTTTTGGTTTCACCGGTCAATACGTTTTTGACTAACACTTTATCGTTACGACCAATTTTAGGTTGATCCCGGACGATTGTTTCTACAACAGTATTCTGTTGCTGACCAGCCGATTCACCAGCACTTCTATTCCTTTGCGCAAGCTCTTCAGTATTGAGTGATTCATCTTTAGAAGTTCTGTATCCCTTGGGTGCGATAGCTCTTTTGGCTTCTTGAATTTTAGTTTCACCTTGAGAGGGCAGACCTCCTTTAAATAAAAAGGAAAGTACTTCGCGATTCAATACATTGATCATCGATTTGAATAATTCGAAGGATTCAAATTTATAGATAAGCAGTGGGTCCTTTTGCTCATGAACAGCCAGCTGAACCGATTGTTTTAATTCATCCATCTTGCGAAGATGAGTTTTCCATGCTTCGTCAATAAGTGCAAGGGTAATGTTTCTCTCAAAGTCTTCAACTAAATGTTTTCCAGTACTGTTGTATGCCTTTTCAAGATTTGTTACCACATTTAGGGTTTTCACGCCGTCTGTAAATGGAACAACGATACGCTCAAACTTATTCCCGGGACGCTCAAAGACATCTTTTATTACTGGGAAAGCCAAAGCAGCACTAGATTCAATCTTTGAAATATAATGTGTACTTAAGGTTTCATATAATTTGTTGATACTCTCAATCTCAGGAGCTTCTGTAAATTCATTTTCATCAATAGGGGAGGTAATAGAAAAATTACCAATGACTTCAAATTCAAAGTTTTTGTAATCGTTAGCCGTTTTATTGTTCATCACGATTTCCTCACAAGTATCGTAGAGGATATTGGCAATGTCTAATTTTAGTCGACTTCCGCTCAGGGCGTGTTTTCTTCTCTTGTAAATAACTTCACGTTGTGCGCTCATCACATCATCATATTCCAACAATCTTTTTCTAATTCCAAAGTTGTTTTCTTCGACTTTCTTTTGTGCACGCTCAATGGATTTTGTCATCATTGAATGCTGGATAACTTCTCCTTCTTCCAAGCCCATACGATCCATTACTTTCGCAACTCGCTCTGATCCAAAAAGACGCATGAGGTTATCTTCAAGAGAGACGAAAAACTGCGAGCTTCCTGGGTCTCCTTGTCTTCCAGAACGCCCTCTAAGTTGTCGGTCTACACGTCGTGAATCATGTCTTTCTGTTCCCACAATGGCCAGTCCTCCTGCACTTTTCACTTCGTCAGAGAGTTTAATGTCTGTTCCCCTTCCTGCCATGTTTGTAGCAATCGTAACTATCCCGGGGTTACCAGCTTCTGCAACGATGTCCGCTTCTTTCTTGTGCAATTTTGCATTAAGCACGTTGTGGTGAACTTTTCTAATGTTAAGCATTTTACTCAATAATTCAGATATTTCAACTGATGTAGTACCAATTAAAACAGGTCTTCCTGCCTGAGAAAGCTCTGTTACTTGGTCAATCACCGCATTGTATTTTTCTCTTTTGGTTTTATAAATTAAATCTTCCCTGTCTTTTCTAGCAATTGGACGATTCGTGGGGATTTCGATTACATCAAGTTTGTAAATTTCCCAGAATTCACCAGCTTCTGTGATGGCAGTTCCTGTCATCCCAGCTAGCTTCTCATACATTCTAAAGTAATTTTGGAGTGTAATCGTAGCAAAAGTTTGTGTTGCGGCTTCTATTTTCACCTTTTCTTTGGCCTCAATCGCTTGGTGTAATCCATCAGAATATCTTCTTCCATCCATGATCCGACCGGTTTGCTCATCGACGATCATGACTTTATTTTCCATTACCACATATTCTACATCTTTCTCAAAAAGCGTGTAGGCTTTTAGCAATTGGTTCATAGAATGAATTCGCTCTCCTTTGATGCTGAATTCTTGAAATAATTTTTCCTTTAGTTCTGTTTCTTTTTTAGAATCAAGGGCTTGACTTTCTATTTTGGCAATCTCACCTCCGATGTCTGGAAGGACAAAAAAGTTTTGATCGTCACCGTTAGTCGACAATACTTCAATCCCTTTATCAGTAAGTTCAATTTGATTGTTTTTTTCGTCAATTGTAAACAACAATTCCGCGTCAACAACAGGCATTTCCCTATTATTGTCTTGCATATAATGATTTTCAGTTTTCTGAAGTAATTGTCTAACTCCTTCTTGACTTAAAAATTTAATAAGACTTTTATTCTTTGGCAAACCTCGATAAACTCTCAGCAATAAAAGGCCACCTTCTTTGGTGTCTCCATCCGCAATAGTTTTCTTGGCTTCTGATAGTACCCCAGTCAAATAAGTTCTTTGCTCGGCAACGAGTGAGGAAACTTTTGGTTTAAGTTCATCAAACTCATGTCGGTCTCCTTCGGGTGTGGGTCCAGAAATGATTAAGGGAGTTCTTGCATCATCAATCAGTACGGAATCTACTTCATCTACGATAGCATAATGATGCTTGGGTTGTACTAAATCATCTGGCGAATGCGCCATATTGTCTCTCAGGTAGTCAAAGCCAAACTCATTGTTTGTACCGTAAGTGATGTCTGCTAGATAAGCTTTTCTTCTTTCCGGGCTGTTGGGCTTGTAATAATCAATACAATCCAGACTAAGTCCGTGGAACTCAAAAATTGGAGCCATCCATGCGCTATCTCTCTTGGCGAGATAATCATTTACGGTAACCAAGTGTACCCCTTTTCCCGTAAGTGCGTTAAGATAAACCGGAAGGGTAGCAACAAGTGTTTTTCCTTCCCCTGTGTGCATCTCAGCAATTTTACCTTGATGAAGTGCAATACCGCCGATCAGCTGGACATCATAATGAACCATATCCCAAACGATAGGTTTTCCTGCTGCATCCCATGAGTTGGACCAAATTGCTTGATCTCCTTTAAGGTTGACATAGCTGTTATCCTGAGAAATAGCTCGATCAAACTCGGAGGCTGTAACCTCAATTTGGGTATTATTGACAAATCTTCGGGCAGTTTCTTTAACCACAGCAAAGGCTTCTGGAAGAATTTCTTCCAAAGTACTTGAAATAATTTCCTCTCCTTTAAGACTAAGACCGTCTATTTTTTGATATAAAAGTTCTTTTTGATCAATATCAGAAGTATTCTCAATTTGGGATTTTATTTCATTGATCCCATTAATATTTTCACTGAGATTTTTCTGAATTGTATTTTTAAAACTTACAGTTTTTCCTCTCAACTCATCATTGCTGAGTAATTCATAGGAATAAAAATGCTTATTTATTTTGGAAACTATCGGGTGGATCAAAGCCAAATCTTTTTTAGTTTTATCCCCGACAAAACTTTTAATAATCGAATTTAGGAAACTCATTTATATACTGTAATATTTATTTCAAATGTAATTAAAAAAAAAGCCTCCAAGGAGACTTTTTTTTGCGTTTGTATTATCAATATTCATCTTCGTTCCAGAGGTAGTCATCGTCGGTTGGGAAGTCAGGCCATATTTCTTCTATGGATTCATATATGTCGCCTTCATCTTCCATCGATTGAAGGTTTTCAACAACTTCTAAGGGTGCTCCGGTTCGAACACAAAAGTCGATTAATTCGTCTTTTGTTGCTGGCCAAGGAGCATCACTTAGGTAGGAGGCAAGTTCTAATGTCCAATACATATTGCGTTAAAATTTTTGCAAAAATATATTTTTAACTTAATAAACCAAGGATGTTACTTGTTTTTTTTTGCAATCCATTTGATTTCTTCCACATCAAAGTCTTTAGAAAACTTTCGAGATAGAATAAATAGGTAGTCAGAAAGTCGATTAATATAAGCAATAACTACACTTGAAACTTCTTCTCTATCTTTAAGCTCAGTGATAAAACGTTCCGCTCGTCTACAGGTACATCTTGCAAGGTGGGTGTAGGAAATTAACACATGTCCACCTGGAATGATGAAATTTTTCAGTTCGGGGAGTTCGCTGTTAATTTTGTCAATTTCCGATTCTATTTCGGTTATATTTTCGAACGTAATCGGTATAATTTTTCCACTTAAGTTTTGGGTAATTGCCGATGTGTCATCAGCTAGCTGTGAGGCAATGGTCATTAATTCGTATTGAATCTTAATTAAAAACGAATTGGTTTCAGCGGCAATTTCATCATTTCGAATTAAACCAATCCAAGCGTTTAGTTCATCAACAGTTCCATAAGCTTTTATGCGAACATGGTGTTTGCTCACCCTTTTTCCAGAAAAAAGACTAGTAGTTCCATCATCACCAGTTTTTGTATACAACTTGTATTTCGACATCTTCAACTTGCTTGTTTATGGCTGAGCGAACCATTTTAAAACTCGATTGGGCAAAGTTTATTAATTATAATGTTATTTGAAAAATTAAAATTAAGGATAATTATTGATTTGATGATTCAAAATACTTTTAGCAGAAATAATTGAGATTTTTGTTTTCTTTTAATCAAAATCCCCCAAAAGAAAAAGTCAATAACAATTAACTTTTTAGTTTGAATTTCACGGTTCCAAAGACTGCGATTCAAATGCACATTTTTTATAAACAAAAGCATTTCATCAGTAGTGTTTTGTAAGATTAAGATTTTTTCTAAAAAAAGTGATTTTTCATTTTTAGACAATGAAACGACTTCTTGCTTCATTTTATGACTATTTATTTTAAAAAAATCTTGCAAACTTTGATAAAAAACTTCTGTAAGAATCTTTATTCCTAATGGTTTAAATATTAATTTATTTTGCTCTTTCCATTGACTATTAAAAACACAATATTTGGCTAATTCGTATACAAACGGAGAATGAATTCCGTGAAGATTGGATGCCTTAAACCGAAAAATTAAAAAAGAAAAAAACCACATTTATTTTTGTTTTAATCGACCGCTAACGGCAATTAAAAAATACAAAACAGATATAAATCCAGCCCAACGCGAAATGTAATCACCATACTGGGTGTAAAAAGTGATCTCTGTTTTTGAAGTAACTTTACTTTTTAACACTCCCTTTTCATTAAAAGGTAGCCTTGCGGTTATTTCCCCTCTTGAATTTATGATTGCTGAAATCCCCGTATTGGCACTTCTAACAACTGCTCTCCTGTTTTCTATCGCTCTAAGTCTGGCGTAGCTTAAGAGTTGTTTGTGACCTTGGGTGTCGCCCCACCAAGCGTCATTGGTTATTACACCTAAGAAGTTGGCCCCTTTCCGAACATACTCCGTAACAAAAGCACCATAGATTGATTCATAGCAGATGATGGGAGCAACTTTAGTTTTTAATTTTGAATGCTCAAATACGCTTCTTTCCTTTTGGGTTGCACGACTGGAAACCGTTCCGCCAAGGTCGAGCATGAAGTCTCCTAAAATCGGTTTAAGGATGCTTTTATAAGGCATGTTTTCCACACCAACCACGAGTTTGGATTTGTGGTAATATTCTGGTTTACTTTGATATTCTATTTTTAAAGCCGAATTGTAAAAGTCAACCCAAACATCTTTTTTGACTTCATTTGCGGTAGGGGACGGTTCGGTTTTTGTTCGGTAAATATTATAGAATTGAATTCCAGAAATCAATTGAACTTTAGGATGAGGTTTAAGGAATTCTTGAATAGATTCTTGTAATTCTGAACTTTTAAATTCACTTATTAATTCTCCATATCCAGAAGCAAAGTAAGTTTCAGGAGCAAAAACATAATCAGTGTTTTCATTGATTTCGCCTTGGGTCATGGAAGAAAGTAAATTTAGGAACTCCAGGTTTGTTTTCCCATACTTTTCGGTATAGGGATCAATGTTGGGTTGAACCAATAAAACTTCAATGGTAGGGGTTTTAATTTCATGCTTTGAAAAAATGATTATTGAAAAAATAACAGGTATTACAATGGCTATGAGCCAAGGGCTCAATTCCCGAATGAATTTTTTCCCATTGTCCCAAGGGGTGTTTTTTTTAATTACCTCTAGAATTCCAATATTCAAAATTAGAATCCATAAACTTCCACCAAAGGTTCCGGTGTATTCATACCATTGAATCCAGTGAATATTTTCAGAAAAAACATTCCCTAAATTTAGCCATGGCCAAGAAAAGTCCCATTGTAAATGCAGTTTTTCAAATGCCAACCAAATGCTTATAAGAAAAACATAAGCACTGCGTAGCGGTAGTCTTTTCTTGCTCCAGTGAAAAAACATCAAAAGCAAGGTGTAAAAAAGACTATTACAGAAAACGGCAAATGCCATTCCGAAGGCAGACGCATTAACAATCCACCAAGTTGCACCAATATTCCAAATAAAAAATGTAAGAAACCCATAACCGAATACGCTGCTTTTTTTTCTCTTAATATAACTAATCGATATATAATGTTCTAGCATTAAAATAGGGACCAGAGCAACAAAAATAAAGATTGAAAAGCCTCCAACAGGCCATGACGTAATGAACAAAAGTCCTGAAAGAATTGCGAGAAAAAGTGGTTTTTTTAAAAAATTCATTAAATTTATTTAAGGTAATTTTTTTGTAAATTCGTCAAATCTTATATTGTGCAAAATATTTAATTTTATTTGAATCATAACAAAGTAAATGATTAAAAAATCAGTACCACATTTTTTCACTTCATTGAATTTAATTTCAGGATGTCTTGCTATCTATTTTGCATTTTTATTTCAATTTGAAACGGCATTCATCTTTATGCTAACCGGAGTTTTTTTTGACGTTTGGGATGGTTTTTTCGCTCGCCTGCTTAAAGTTGAGAGCGAATTAGGAGTTCAAATGGATTCTATGGCCGACATGGTCACTTGTGGCGTTGCCCCTGGAATCATTTTGGCTCAGCTGTTTGTTCTCGCCGGTAATCGATCTGTAGATGTGGAGTTAGAATGGTCTTTTATTAACACCTCTTTTGAATTTATTCCTTGGGTATTGGTAGGTTTTATACTCACTTTAGGAGCAGCTTTTAGATTGGCCAAATTTAATCTAGACAATTCTCAAAAATATACATTTATAGGATTGCCAACCCCCGCGATGGCATTGTTTATTGGATCGCTGCCTATTTTGTTGAAACAACCACATTTTGTTTTTCTAAAACCATTGGTTATTTCTAATCCAGTATTGACCGCCTTTGCATTAATTTTTGTGATCTTAATGAATGCTAAATTTCCTTTGTTTTCTTTTAAATCAAATAAAACAGGTTTGATGGACATGGTTTTAAAAATTCTTTTAATTCTTATCTCAATTGTCCTTTTTGGAATTTTTTATCTGGGGGGAGTGTGTATTATTATTCTTGTTTATCTAATTTTAAATTTAATTAGAAATAGCCTGGTGAAGATCGGATTTGCTGAAGAATAGGTTTTTTTATTACAAGATACGATTGAATGTTTTCTTGTTTCTTCTTTCCAGAAAAAATCACTTTGAACGAACCTAATTTTAGGCTCAAAAAATAAGCAATTATTTAGGTTTCGGGGTTAAAACGCTATTTTATTTTTTCTTAATTCAAAATTTTTACCAAGGTATACTTTTCTGACCATTTCATCTTTTGCTAACTCTTTAGGTTTTCCAGCTTTAAGAATACTCCCTTCAAACATTAGATAAGTTTTGTCTGTAATGGCAAGCGTTTCTTGGACATTGTGATCAGTGATTAGGATCCCTATATTTTTCTTTTTTAGATGAGCAACGATTCTTTGTATGTCTTCAACAGCAACAGGGTCTACTCCCGCAAAAGGCTCGTCAAGCAATACAAATTTAGGGTCGGTTGCGAGCGCCCGGGCTATTTCTGTTCTTCTTCTTTCTCCTCCTGAAAGTAGATCTCCACGACTTTTTCGGATTTGGGTCAAACCAAATTCTTCCAATAAAGATTCTGTCTTTTCTTTTTGTTCTTTTTTTGAAAGCGAGGTAAGTTGTAACACACTTAAAATATTATCTTCAACACTAAGTTTTCTAAAAACAGAAGCTTCTTGCGCGAGGTATCCAATTCCATTTTGAGCACGCCTGTACATTGGAAAAGAAGTGATTTCAGTATTGTCCAGTAAAATCTTTCCACCTTGAGGCTTAATTAAACCAACAATCATGTAAAAAGAAGTTGTTTTTCCAGCACCGTTTGGACCCAATAGACCAACTATTTCTCCTTGTTTTACTTCAATCGAAATTCCTTTTACAACTTTCTTTCCTTTATAAGACTTTTGAATATTTTCAGCACTTAGTTTCATTGATTGGGCTTATAGATTTTGTGAGTCTTTTTCAAGACTTTTAAAAGTAAATTTAGAGATAAATATACTTAGTTCATAAAGAATTAATAATGGAATACTGACAATAATCTGACTAACAATGTCTGGGGGCGTTATAATGGCAGAAAGACTCAATACGATTATCAATGCAAATTTTCGATTTTTACTTAAAAAAGTTGGTGTTACAACTCCAACTTTTGTTAAGAAATAAATGATAATTGGTAATTCAAAAATTAAACCACTGGCCAAAACAGAAGTCCTAAGAAGTCCAATATAACTGCTTAAGTCAAAGTCGTTAAATACCTCTCCACTTACGGTGTAATTCCCTAAAAAGTTTATTGATAGCGGGGTAACCATATAGTAACCAAACAAAACACCTATAAAAAAAAGTAAGGAGGCTATAAAGATAAAACCTCTTGCATGTTTCCGTTCATTTACATGTAATCCCGGGCTTACAAAGCGCCAGAATTCATAAATTATATATGGAAATGCAACAATAAAACCTGCCAGGATAGAAGTCCATAGATGCGCAGAGAACTGGCCTGCTACTGTTCTACTTTGAATTCTAAAAGGCATTTCTGTTATGCAAAAACTGTCTCCCTGACCAAAGGCTTGCGAGATAGAACAAAACCATTGATAGGTTGGAAAATCAATTTTTTTTGGACCAAAAATCAGCGTATCAAAAATAAAATCTTTAGCAATAAAAGCTAGAGAAGCAAAAATTAATATTGCAAGAGTTGATCTAATCAGGTGCCACCTTAGTTCCTCAAGATGGCCTAAGAATGACATTTCATTTGTATTCTCCATTAGTTTAATCCTTCTTTAATAAAATCAAGAATATGAACAATTCCTTTATATGATTTGTTATCATCTACAACAATAATCTGACTTACTTTATTTTTTATCATCAATTGAAATGCTTTAACAGCGAGTAATTTTTGATCAACACTGATGGGACTTTTGCTCATTAAATCTTCGGCTGAAAGCTGGCCGATATCATCGTGTTTTTCTAATATGCGTCGGATGTCTCCATCCGTGATCATCCCCATTATTTTATTTCCGTTTAAAACTACTGCGGCGCCCACTCTTTTTTCAGAGATTTCAAAAATAGCATCCTTCATACGAGTGTCAAGGCGAACTGTGGGTTTTGCGTCATCAGGTAATAGTTCTCCCACTGTCAGGTGAAGTTTTTTACCCAGAGCACCTCCAGGGTGAAATAGGGCAAAATCTTTAGCTTTAAAATCATTTAGATCAAGCAGGCACATGGCTAAAGCATCCCCCATTACGAGCTGAACTGTTGTACTGGTGGTTGGTGCTAGGTCGTTAGGGCAAGCTTCTTTTTCAAAAGGAGTTAGGAGTAAATAATTTGATTTTGTAGCTAAAAAGGAAGTTTTTTCACCAGTCATCCCAATCAACGTATTTCCTCTTCGGATAATATGAGGGACTAATTCTTTTATTTCTTTTGAATTTCCACTTTTTGAAATACATATAACAATATCATTTTCCTGAATTATACCCAAATCGCCATGGATGGCTTCGGCAGCATGCATGAAAACAGCAGGAGTACCTGTAGAGTTCATGGTTGAAACTATTTTCATTGCAATAACCCCACTTTTTCCAATGCCGGTAATAATGACCCTTTCATTGGAGTTGTGGATAAGGTTGACTATTTCTACAAATTCCTCATTAATATTATCCGTTAATAGTTTGACGGATTCAGCTTCTACATTGATCGTGTTTTTTGCAATATCGATGATATGTGATAATTCGCTCAATTTTGTTTTTTTTGTATACGATTATAGTGCGAAAATACTTATATTGTTATTATAAATTTAGTTAAATTTTAAAATTATACACTCTAGTTGAAAAAAGAGATTGATTTAAAAGAATCCCTCAAGAAATATTTTGGTTTTTCCAAATTCAAGGGACTTCAGGAACAGGTAATAAAGAACCTACTTCAGTCAAAAAATACCTTTGTAATTATGTCGACTGGAGCAGGCAAGTCATTGTGTTATCAATTACCTGCCCTAATTCAAGAAGGAACAGCACTTATTGTCTCTCCATTGATAGCCTTAATGAAGAATCAAGTGGATGCAATTCGGGGAATTTCCACAAATGATGGAATCGCGCATGTTTTGAATTCTTCATTAAATAAGGCTGAAACTAAAAAAGTTAAAGGCGACCTGACTTCAGGAATCACCAAATTATTATACGTTGCCCCTGAGTCCTTAGTCAAAAAAGAAATAATTGAGTTTTTTAAGACCATTAAAATTTCTTTTTTGGCAATAGACGAGGCACATTGTATTTCAGAATGGGGACACGATTTTAGACCGGAATACAGAAACCTGAGGACCATGTTGGAGCAAATTGGTCAAGAAATACCGATAATGGCTCTAACAGCGACTGCCACACCAAAGGTTCAGGAGGACATTTTGAAAAATCTAAAAATAACAGAAGCAAAAGTATTTAAAGCATCTTTTAATCGTCCAAATCTCTATTATGAGGTACGTTCTAAAACACCTCAAGTAGATTCCGATATCATCCGATTTGTGAATAGTTTTTCTGGGAAATCAGGAATAATTTACTGTTTATCTCGAAAGAGAGTGGAGCAGTTGTCAAAAACATTGCAAGTGAATGGCATTGATGCCCTTCCATATCATGCTGGTTTAGACTCGAAATCTAGGGTTAGAAATCAGGATATGTTCTTAAAGGATAATTGTGGTATAATCGTGGCTACGATTGCATTTGGGATGGGAATTGATAAACCCGATGTTCGTTTTGTTATCCACCACGATATTCCCAAGAGTATTGAGAGCTATTATCAAGAAACGGGTAGGGCAGGACGTGATGGAGGCGAGGGACATTGTTTGGCATTTTACTCTTATAAGGACATTGAAAAATTAGAAAAATTCATGTCAGGAAAGCCCATTGCAGAGCAAGAAATAGGTTTTGCATTGTTAAATGAAATGGTAGCTTACGCCGAAACCTCAATGTCTAGAAGAAAATTTATTTTACATTATTTTGGTGAAAAATTCGATTCAAAAACTGGACTGGGTGCCGATATGGATGACAATATGCGTTTTCCTAAAAGTCAGAATGAGGCAATGAATGAATTGGGAATACTAATTAGTGTTATATTACACACAAAAGAAAAATACAAATCGAAGGAAATTGTTAAAATATTAGTAGGTGAAAAGAACGCCTTAATTCTTTCTCATAAAACCAATGAAAATCGATTATTCGGTTGTGGGAAAGATTATGATTCGAAATATTGGATGGCACTCCTAAGACAGTCATTGGTTGCGGGATATTTCAGCAAGGATATCGAAACCTATGGGGTTGTTAAGGCGACTCAAATGGCAAAAGATTTCCTGACTGAACCTTGTTCATTTATGGTTTCGGAAGATCATGTTTTTGAAGCGAACATTGCTCCTGTTATCAATAATAAATCATTAGGAATCGCTGACAAAGTGTTGATGGAAATGATGTTGGGCTTAAGAAAGAAAGTTGCAGAGGAATCTGATGTTCCGCCATATGCCGTTTTTCAGACGTATTCATTGGAGGATATGGCGCTAAAACTTCCTATTACTGAATTAGAATTACAAAACATAAATGGAGTAGGAGAGGGGAAAGCAAAGCGCTATGGCGGTAAATTTATATCTCTAATAAAATGTTACGTAGATGAAAACGAGATCACCCGAACTGATGATTTAATTGTAAAAAGTACTGGATCAAATTCCGCATTAAAACTATATTTAATTCAGAATATTGATCGAAAGCTTCCTTTAGATGATATTGCTTCTGCCAAAGGCATGGATATGACCAAGTTGATTTCTGAAATGGAAACTATTGTTTTTTCCGGGACCAAACTAAATTTAAATTATTGGGTTCAAGAAATATTAGATGAAGATCAACAGGAGGAACTGAAAGAGTATTTTATGGATGCAGAAACAGACGTTATTGACGCTGCGATGGAAGAGTTAGGTGGAGACTATGAAGAAGAAGATATTCGGATTTACCGTTTAAAGTTTATTAGTGAAGTAGGAAATTAGTCCTTTCCTATATCAGATTCCGATAGTATTATTATATTCGCACCTTCATTAATATATTTAATATGCAAGAAGGAATTTACGCTAAATTTAATACAACGAAAGGAACCATTAAGATTCTATTAACCCATGATAAAACTCCAGGAACCGTTGGCAGTTTTGTTGCACTTAGCGAAGGGCAGTTAAAAAACACTTTACACGAATTTGGTACTCCCTATTTCGACGGCTTAAAATTTCATCGCGTTATTCCAGATTTTATGATTCAAGGAGGTTGCCCAGAAGGCAGTGGAACTGGAGGTCCAGGCTATCAGTTTGAAGACGAGTTTCACCCTGATCTAAAACATGATAAACCTGGCGTGCTTTCTATGGCAAACTCTGGCCCTGGAACAAATGGAAGCCAGTTTTTCATTACTCACATCGAAACCGCATGGTTGGATGGTAAACATACCGTATTTGGTTATGTTGTTGAAGGACAAAAAATCGTTGATCAAATCACGCAAGATGACATTATCAATAGTATTAGTATCGAACGAATCGGTCATGAAGCTGAAAGCTGGAATGCAGCAGAAGCATTCAACGATTTTGCAAATAGTAAGGAAGAAAGATTAAAAGCTACTGAAGAGAAATCCAAAAAGGAATTGGAGATGCTTACTGAAGGAATGGAAACCACAGCAAGTGGATTGGCATATAAAGTAACAAAAACTGGAACAGGCGATGCTCCTGTAAAAGGCAGTCAAGTGTCTGTTCATTATAAAGGAATGCTACTTGATGGGACAGTATTTGATTCGTCATACGAACGCAATGAACCCATAAAATTTAAATTGGGTATAGGTCAAGTAATTTCAGGTTGGGATGAAGGCATTTCCTTATTAAATAAAGGTGCTGCTGCTAAACTGGTTATTCCGAGTCACCTGGCTTATGGAGAACGTGGTGCTGGTGAAGTCATTCCCTCAAATGCTACACTAATTTTTGAGGTGGAGTTGGTTTCTTTTTAATAATTCATGTTTTTTAAAGCATTAGAGCAGAAAGTTATATTTCAATTTTCATACTAAAAAAGACAGTTGGCATGAAAGAGGTTTTCGCACCTGCTATTCCACAAACAAATTTGAGGAACAGTAAATTTAATACCTTTATCAGGAATAGTTTTAATTAAAAGAGATCAAGATCCATTTTATATCATATTGAATAGGGTTGTTGGATTTATGAGAGCCATACAGTACGTCGCATATTACCGCCTAAAACAACGACACCCATTTTCCGGTGTTATGGTATTGATGAAAAATCCAGAGAGGTGAATCAGTAGCCCCCAGAATAATACAAATTACACCCACAATTCCGATGTTTCTAAACATTCTATTGCCAATCAGTTTAGAAAGAAATCCATTAGAAGAATTGTTTGAATAAAGTAAATCCCTTCGGTTCGTTTCCTGGGCGCCACTTTATATCACATCCCATACTTGGGTATTAATTTTCAGGAACAGGGTCAGCTCTGAGCATACTTTTATAAGCGGAACGTATATCACTTCAGGTGATAGGAGTTTCATTTGTAGGACGAGAAGTATCAAATCTATCTCTGTAATATAGTTTTAATTCTTTGTCAAAAAGAAAAAAATCAGGAGTACATGCTGCTTCATATGCGTTTGTAACTTCTTAAATAGCATCTAACAAATAAGGGAATAAGAAAGATTTTGACAGAGCTAATTTTTTCATTTCTTCTGGTCCATCTTGTGAGTGCTTATCCACATTATTACTTGAAATAGCTATGGTTTT
>Ga0308001_10000528_pt1 | contig 17896 bp, 25 predicted proteins | sample Neamet5_FD_203167 | JGI IMG/M metagenome (GOLD analysis project Ga0308001, IMG submission 203167) | Marine microbial communities from water near the shore, Antarctic Ocean - #5 | ecosystem: Environmental > Aquatic > Marine > Unclassified | place: Southern Ocean | collected 2014-06-04
GAAAAAGAAATAAGAAAAAATAATTTTTCAATATCGCAATGAAAGAAATAACTCAAATCAGATCCTTGAGTCTTTGGATCTTCTTGGTTCCATTAATTAGTATCAATATATGTCTCATAATATCAGTAAATTACAATTTTTTTGAAAATACTTTTTTAAGTGTTGATCAAATTGGAAGGTCAGGATTTACAGTGCCTTATCTAGATGGAAGCTTGTCTATAAGTAGGGCTTCGAGAACTTTTCCACAATATATAATTTTTAAACCAAGTATGATTTTAACAAGTATTCTACTGTGTTTTTATTGGTATAAAAATAATCTGCTTATAAATCATTTTAAGAACACAGATCTTAAAAAAAATGCTTTTATGATTTTTGGTATCTTATCTGCCGCTTTCCTATTAATTCACTCCATTCTACTTGGTTTAGAAACGGATATAAAAATATTTAAATTCCTAAGAAGAGTTGTGTTGCTGAGTTTTATTGTTTTTGAAATAGTTGCTCAAAGTCTACTAGTTATAAACTTATATAGTTTAAAAATTAAAATAAAAAATTATTTTAATCCAGGCGTTTTAAAGTCAAAAATTTTATTAGTTGTTATCTTAATATTTATTGCCATTGTAAGTATTCCACTCTTAATTATGAGTGGAAATACTCATTTTAAACATGCTCTAGAATGGAATTATTTTATTGGAGTAATAATGTTCTACCTATTAACAAATTTTTTTTGGAAAAAGGAAGTTTAAAACCAAAAGAATTGGAGGTTTTTAAACCTCACAATTCTTGGGTTTGGCTCGTCGTTTTAGGCGCTACCGCCAAGCCTGTCGGTGAAAATGAAAAGCGCTACTTTTCTCACCTTTCTGCCCGTTAAGCTTGAACCTCTCGGTTTTTCCTTAACTGGCCAGTTAAGAGTTGCCTCTTAATTCATTATCATTAAAACATATTTAAAATTTAAAGTGTATCACTTATTACGTGCGGGAATTTTTTCCTGTTAATTAGGTTGATATGTTTTTGTTTGCTGTCTTATGTATCCACCCACCTCCTAAAAGCTTATCACCAATGTCATCTTTGGAATAAAATACACACGCTTGACCAGGTGCAATACCAGCTTCTCCATCAACTATGTTTACATTTGCAGAATTATTTTTAATATTAACTTTTGCTTTTAGAAGTTTGCCTGTTGACCTTACTTTAATAAAAACTTGATTATTAAATTCTTTTTCAAAAGCTAAAATATTTAAATCTCTTAGTTCTATATTTTGAATAATCAAAGTTTCTTTTGGCCCAACTATAATCTTATTATTGTCAGCATCGATGTTTACAACATACAAAGGGCTTTCACTTGAGATTTTTATTCCTTTTCTTTGCCCTATTGTATAATTAATTATCCCCTCATGCTCGCCTAGCTTCTTTCCTGTTAAGTCTAAAATATCACCTGATTTAAACGACTCAGGTCTAAATTTTTTAATTACAGAACTATAATCCCCATTAGGTACAAAGCAGATATCTTGACTGTCTGGTTTGTCTGCAACATTAAGACTTAATTTATTAGCTATTTTTCTTGTTTCTTCTTTTTCAATTTCTCCAAGAGGAAATCTTAAATAGTCTAATTGTTCTTGGGTAGTGCCAAATAAAAAATAGCTCTGATCCCTATTCGTGTCTTTAGCTCTATACATGCTAGCTTTGCCGTTATTCTGGAATCTTGTTACGTAGTGGCCAGTTATTAACGCATCTGCATTTAATTCTTTTGCGTATTTAAATAAATCTCTAAATTTTACCGTTTGGTTACATTGCACACATGGTATCGGAGTCTCACCCGCTACGTAGCTGTCTATAAATGAATTAATAACCTCTTCTTTAAACTTTTTTTGGTAAAATAATATTTTATGATTTATGCCAAGATGTTGAGAAACTCTTTTTGCATCTAGAATATCTTGACCTGCACAACATTGCCTGCCTTCTTTACGGGTTTTGGTGTCATCATATAGTTTTAATGTAATTCCAGTTACATCGTAGCCTTCTTCTTTCATTAGTCCTGCAACTACTGATGAATCTACGCCACCAGACATAGCTACAACAACTTTTGTTTTTTTGGGTGCTTTACTGAAACCTAGTGAATTAATCATTAAATGATATATATTATATATAATAAGTATTTTCCATGATCCATTTTGATTTTACACCAGGCGATTACGTTATTAACCCTTTGCAAAAAAATTGGGGTATTGGGCAAGTTCAGTCTATAATTAAAAATAAAGTTACTGTTAATTTTCAAAATGAAGGAAAACAAGTTATAAACGGAGAAATTGTATTGCTGGAAAAAATAAAAAAATGAATAAAAATGAACTAAAGACTATAGCCGAAGGTTTAATTGAAACTTTTAATATTGCGGGTCAAGAATCCATTGATCTTTATGCAAAAGGTTTGAAAATTGAAATTAAAGAAGATAACTCGCCTGTTAGCAATGGTGACTTAAAAGTTAATGAGCTTATAACAAATACAATTTTAAAATTAACACCAAACATACCTATAGTTTCTGAAGAAACAGTAGATTTGAAAGTTAAAAATAAAGAAAAAATTTTTTGGCTTATAGATCCAATTGATGGAACTAAAGAGTATATAGCAGGTAAAGAAGAGTACACGCTTAATGCAGCTTTAGTTATGGATAAAGTTCCAAGAATTGGTTTAGTAGGAGCTCCTAGAAAAAAGCAACTTTTTTACTCTTATGGTGTTGGCGATAGTTATTTAATAGAAAATAATAAAACAAATAAAAATGATTGCTCTAAAAAAACTCCTAAAGATCAGATAATTGCTCTTTCTAGTTCTGCCCAACCCTCTGAAGAGATCATGAAAGAACTAAAAAAATTCGACATTACTTCAATAGTTAAAATGGCAAGTTCTTATAAATTTTGTGTAATTGCAAATGGTGAATATGACATTTATGCTGCCAAAGAAAGAGCTAATGAATGGGATTATGCAGCTGGTCATGCTGTAGCCGAACATGCTGGTGCAATTATCGAAACATTAGATGGTGATCCTTTTCACTATGGAAAAGAAGATTATGCCAATCCGAGTATATTAATGAGAAGATCTAAAAACTTAAATGGTTAAAACTATTCTAATTATTTTATTATCCGTAACTTTATTTGGCTGGTTTTTCTTTATTATTGTTAGGAATGCTTTAAAAAGAAAGTTAGATTTTCTTGTTGAACAAGAAAAAAAAGAAAAATTAAATAATTCTAAGTAATTTATTAAATTCTTCTAGAGGCAAATTCAAAATTCTTTTAGATAATTCGAAACTAAATCCCCCTCTTGCCAAAATTCCCATATCTTTTTTATAGAATAGTTCTCTATTTGCACCAGGTCTAAGTGCACCTATTCTTCTTCTTTTGCAGAGTTTAAGCGCAGAAACAAAATCAGGCTCAATTTTATCTTCTTTAATTTTATCTATACTATTTTTAATATGCTCATTGCCAATACCTTTGTTTCTTAAAGACTGATTAATCTTGTTCAGTGAGTACCCGCGTCTTAAAAACATCCGGGCTTTAGAGTCAGAGTACAATTCATCATTTATTATTCTATTTTTTTCAAGATTTTCTAATATTTCGTCTATTATTTCTGAGACTTCTCTTTTAGACTTTGTTCCCTTAATTTTTGTTAAATATTTTTTTAAAAGGTAAATCTTTAATTGTTGTTTTGAAGGGCTATATTTTTCCAAATAAGCAAAGGCTAAATCCTTTAAATTGGTTGTAAGGTCTTCAAAATCTTTCTTATTTGCTGTGGGATTCATTTATCTAATATACTATATTATTTTTAATGATAAATACTCTTGATAGCTTATTAACTTTTGAAAACATTTACCTATTTGCAAACTGGGGTGTCGTTCCTTTTTGGACATTGTTAATATTGATGCCAAATCATAGTATTACTAAGTTTTTTTCTCATACAATAATTGCACCTTTGTTGTTAGCAGCTGCTTATATTTTTGTTGCTCGACAAATTTTTTTAGAAGACAGTATCTTTGAGGGATTTAAACTTTATTTAGGTCTGGAGGGATTAGATGAAATATATTCAAATGAATCCCTACGACTAGTCTTCTGGCTACATTTTCTTGCTGTAAGTTTATTTGTTGGTGCTTGGATTGCTAGAGATTGTGAAAGACATATGGTACCTAAATTTCTTTCAGCTCCGTGTATACTTATAACTTATTTTACTGGCCCTTTTGGAATTGTAATTTATTGGTTTATTAGAATATTTTACTCAAAGAAAATTAATTTCAATGAGTAAACCTATAGATTTTTACTTCGACTTTGTTAGTCCCTATACTTTCATATCATTTCAACAGATAAAAACACTTAAATTTAAGCAAGACTTTAAATTTAAATTAAATCCCATTCTACTTGGCGGACTTCATAATTTGCACAAAATAACAGCACCTGCATTTATACCTGCTAAAGCAAAATTTATGATCAGAGATTGCAAAATGGTTTGTGAAAAATATAAAATTAGTTTTAAGTTTAATTCCTACTTTCCTATTAAGACAGTAAATCTTATGCGGGGGGTATTAATTGCAGAAGAAGACGGGATAGCAAATAAGTATATAAATAAAATTTTTGAGGCCATGTGGGTTAGCGGTCTCAATTTAAATGATCAGCAAGTTATTGATAAAATTTTAAAAAATCTAGAAATAAATCCTAAAACTTTTTCTCTGAGACTTTCAAATCAGAATTTAAAAGATAAGCTTAAACATAAGACACAGGAAGCTTATGAGAAAGGTGTTTTTGGTGCGCCAACATTTGTAGTAAACAATAGAGTATTTTGGGGGCAGGATAGGCTCGAATATGCACTAGCAGAATCTTTAAAATAGTTATTTTTTTTCCTTTACGACTAATTTCAAACCGCTTTGTTTTAAGGCATCAAAACCTCCTTTTACATGGGCAACATTTTTAAAACCCATATCTACTAAAGATTTTGTTGCTAATGCGGATCTCATACCAAGAGCACAATACAAAACTAATTTTTTTTTTGGGTCAAATTTATTTTCTTTATAATAAGAACTTTGTGGATCAAGCCAAAATTCCAACATACCTCTAGGTATATGTTTTGAGTCTATGACTGTTCCTTCTTTCCAAAGTTCTCTTATGTCTCTAACGTCGATCAAAGTACACTGATCGTTATCTATCATTAATTTTACTTTAGATGGTTCAAGTGTTTCTATTACCTGATTTGCTTCATTAACAAGTTCTTGAGATGATTTTATACTCACGAAAATATAGTAACTTATTATTAGAAAATTGACGATAAAAATATGTTAAAAGACTCCGGAACTTTCACCAGAGCCTCATTTCTTAATTTCTTTTTTAATAAGAAATTGTAATCAGTCTCTGATTGAGTAAGCGGCTACCCCTATTTCTGCTTTATCAGTTCCAAGCTTTTCAGCTGCTTTACTTATTCTAAGTCCGGTAGTTTCTTTCATTGCTTTGAATACAGTATATGAAAAAATAAAACTAAAAGTACAGACTGAGATAACACCCAATAACTGAGCACCATAGGAAGTACCTGTGTTGGTAAACGGCACAACCAAAGTCCCAAAAATACCAGCGAATAAATGCACTGGGATGGCGCCTACAACATCATCTAATCTTAAGTGCTCTAAAAGTTTTGTTCCATAATACATTATTACAGCACCTATAGAGCCAATGACCATTGCTATAATTGGAGTTGGTGTTAATGGTTCTGCAGTAATTGCAACTAGGCCTGCCAAAGCACCATTTAACATCATTATAATATCTGTTTTACCACCAATTAAACGTGTAAGAGCTGCTCCTGTCACGACACCTGCGGCTCCTGCAAGATGCGTGTTAACAGCAATTTTTGCAATTGCATTTACATCGTCAAAAGTTCCCATTGCAAGTTGACTAAATCCATTAAAACCAAACCAGCCAAACCAAAGTAAAAAGGTTCCTAGTGTAACTAGTGGAATACTAGAAGCTGCAAATGGTATCATTGATTTCTTTTCACCTTTAGCGCTAAATCTTCCATCTCTAGCTCCTAAAACAATAACTCCAGCTAATGCTGCGGCTCCACCACACGCATGGACCAAAGTAGAACCAGCAAAATCAGAAAAGCCAGCAACAGATAACCAGCCCCCACCCCATTGCCAACCCATTGAAATTGGATAAATAAATCCAGCCATGATTGTTGCGAAGAAGAAAAATGGCCAAATTTTAATTCTTTCTGCTACTGCTCCAGATACAATAGATACTGTAGCGCAAACAAACATGGTTTGATAAAACCAATCTGAATAACCTGAATAACCAGTTTCTACATTTGATGTGTCAGTCCAAATCGACAATGATCCTATAAATCCACCTTCTGGAATATCGTATGCTAAATTATAACCGACTAAAAAAAAAACGATTGACCCAATTGCAAATTTTCCAATATTCTTAGCTGCAATCGAAGACACACTCTTAGTAGTTACTAAGCCACTCTCCAGCATGCAAAAACCAGCAGCCATAAAGGCAACTAAAACTCCACCTAAGTAAAACCCTAATGAATTAAATATATATTGACCTTCTGGAGACATTGTTGTCTCTGCAAAACTAAAGTTTGTTAACGATAATAAAAATACGAAACTATTTAGTATTAAAAACAACACTTTTTTCATTTATCTTCCTTGTTTTTTAATTATCTATAAATTAAATTTATTGTAGGGACTGATAATTAACTAACTGTAGTTAAACATCTTAGGTATTCTTAAAAAACAATGTTTTAATGGTATTTGAGGTATGTAAAATTTTAATAGCTCCCAAATTACGGGAGCTACTAAATAAATAATGTCTATTTGTTAAACATTTCTTTTAAACTTTTAGCGGGTAAAAATTTAACTTTTTGTGAAGCTGAAATTTGAATAGATTCACCAGTTCTGGGGTTCCTTCCTACTCTAGCCTTTCTTTTTGCTACTTTATAAGTACCAAAACCAGCTATTTTCACAGTTTCGTCGTTTTTTAACTCATTTAAGATAATTGTCGTGATTGAATCAAAAGTTCTCTCAGCATCAGCTTTACTTTGGCCTAACGTTGTAGAGATTTTTGCTACTAGTTGTTTTTTGTTCATATATTTAGCCCTTTTTTGATTATATTTTTAATCTCTACAATTATGCTTATAAATCAACACTTTTTTTAGTGTTTTATGAACAAAAAATAACAAGATATAGTATGGCTAATTAGTGTTGATTTACTTGGTTTTTTTAGTAATTAAAAATGGCTTAAAACAAGCCAATATCTTTAAGATCATTAAATGTTGTAAAAAACATTAAAGAAAATAGCATAAAAAGACCGATTCGAAAAAAACCTTCTTGGGTCTTCTGTTTCAAAGGCCTGCCCAATATTTTCTCAAAAGCATAAAACATTAAATGCCCTCCATCTAGCATGGGAATTGGAAACAAATTGATTAAACCAAGGCTTATTGAAATATAAGCAGTTATACTTAGAAAAGCGATAATTCCATATTGAGCTACTTGACCTGTGATTTTAGCTATTTTTATAGGCCCTCCAAGTTGAGAGGTGTCTCCACTTCCTTTAAGCAAGGAAAGGATAAAGTCTAGGGAGCTAGCGGTTACAAACCATGTCTCTTTAACTGCATAGTAAAGAGCTTTTGCCGGGCCTAATTTTTCTTTATTAAATTCATTATAAAGTGGAACAAGCTTGATGCCCAAAACTTTCTTTTTGATTGCGTTACCTAATGAATCTTTGTCATTAATAACATCAGGTTTAACGTTAAAAAAAATTTCTTTATCGTTTCTTAAAACAGATAAAGTTATTTCTTCAGCTGAAGAGGTGTTTATATAAGCAGAAATATCCATAATGCTCTTAACTTTGTTATTGTTAATAGAATAGATAACGTCATTTTTTTGAAGGCCAATAATTGCCGCAGGTGAATTTTCTTGCACTTCATCAATTTTAGCTGGGGTAAAATCTTTTCCTGCAAACATATAAATAAATGTAAAGATAACTATAGCTAATAAAAAATTTGCAAAAGGACCGGCAGCAACAATAAGGGCTCTTTGGTAGATGGGTTTTACAACAAATAATTTTTTTTGGTCTTCCGGGCTGTATTGATTTAATAAATCTTGTTGTTCAGATTGACTAAATACGTTTCGGTCTCCAAAAAACTTAACATAACCACCAAGAGGGATTAAGCAAAATTTCCATCTTGTGCCTGACTTATCATTAAAGCCAAAAAGCTCTTTGCCAAAACCAATAGAAAAATCTGTTATTCCTACTCCAAATTTTTTTGCAAAATAGTAATGTCCATACTCATGTATAAAAACAACTAAAGTAATTAACGCTAAAAAAGGAAGAATAAATGTTATAGTGTTCATTTAATTAAAACTTCCACTCACTGACTTTACTAAAAATAAAATTTCTAAAAGCCATTAATCTTGCATTGGTTTTTAAAGACGCAGGGTACACAAAATGGGTTTCAGTTGGCTTGCCAGATTCTTCAGGTAAAACTTTTGTTAAATTAGGAATATTATGTGTAATATAATCTGGCAATGCAGCAAGACCAACTCCACTTTGAACGGCTAATAATAATCCATATACGCTATTTACTTTCATCACCGATTTTCTTTTTTTTCCTTCTTTTGCACCAAGTTTTAAAACCCAGTCAGGACTGTAAACTGGCGATGGAGCTCCTTTACCATAAGTAATAAACTTATGTTTATCTAAATCTTTTAAAATTTTTGGATAACCATTTTTTTCTAAATATTCGTTTGAACCATAGATGTGGTAATTAAAATCAACAAACTTTTTTTGAATTAAATTTAATTGTTTCGGTCTTCTCATTCTAATGGCTACATCAGCTTGACGTGTGCTTAAATCAAGTTCTCTATCATCAAATATTAGTTCTACTTCTATTTCAGGGTGCAGATCCATAAACTCTTTAATTCTTGGTGTAAGCCAGGTGGTACCAAAACTTACAACGGTTGTTACAGTCAATTTGCCTTTTAGCTTATCCTTCTCGTCACTGAAAGTTGCTTCAACGTCTTTTAATTTTGCAATAACTTCATGAGCTGTTTGAAAAAGGTATTTTCCATTGTCTGTTAAAACTAAGCCTCTAGCATGTCTTTCAAAAAGCTTTATTTTAAGTTCGTGTTCTAAAGATTGAATTTGTCTGCTAATAGCTGATTGACTCAAATTGAGTATAGTTGCTGCCTTTGTAAAACTGCTAGCTTCTGCAACGGCATGAAAAATTTTTAATTTGTCCCAATCCATAATAATAGATTTTATATCTATTTGTTTGGATTTACTACTGATCTTCCAAAAAATTCACCTTTTAGAAGTTTTGGGTAGGTTTCTAAAAGATCTGTGAATGATAGTTCTTGGGTAAAACTTTTTAATTTATCAAAATCAATTAATTTACTAGCTTCGTTCCATACAAATTCTCTACGTTTCAGAGAGGCACCTGAAGAATCTATCCCCCAAAGTTTTACACCTCTAATAATAAAAGGCATTACTGTAGTATTAATTTTAATTCCTCCGGCATTGCCGCATGCAGCAACTATTCCACCTGGTTTTGTTTGCGCAAATATTTTTGTCAGCGCTGATCCACCAACAGTATCGACCACACCATCCCAGACAGCTTTTTCTAATAGTTTACTCTCACCTTCAAATTCTTTTCTATCTATAATATTTTTTGCTCCTAAATTTTTTAAGTAATCATTCTTATCTTTTTTTCCAGTAACAGCGTGAACATCGTATCCCATTTTTGACAGTATCATCACTGCAATACTCCCTACACCTCCGGTAGCTCCTGTAACTAAAACATCTTTAACTTTTTCTCCCATCAATAATTCTTCTCTGGCTTTAATAGCGAAGGCACAAAGTAGTGCGGTGAAGCCTGCCGTTCCTAACATCATTGCTTGAAGATTGGTAATATTTGCTGGAGCTTTTATTAAAAAGTTAGAATTGACTTTTGCGTATTGAGAAAATCCACCAAAATATGCTTCACCTACTCTGAATCCGGTCAGGATAACTCTGTCTCCCACTTTAAAATTTGCGTCTTCACTTTCAAGGACGCTGCCTGAAAAATCAATACCTGGAACAAAGGGAAAGTTTCTGACAATTCTTCCACCATCTTTAAGTATCATGGCGTCTTTGTAGTTTAAACTTGAGTAGTCTACCTTGACTAAAACATTTCCATCTTTTAACGCGCTGACGTCAAGTTCTTCAATACTTCTAGTAAAATTTTCTTTTTGGTTGTCAATTACTAGTGCTTTAAATTTATTGGTCATGTTCTATTTACTAATAAGTCTTAGGTACCTATTTTGATGTGAAAGATCTTCTTTAAAGCTACCTAAAAAATAATTTGTTATTGTCGTAGCTCTCTCTTTCTTGATGCCTCGCATTGTCATACATTGATGTGCAGCATCAATTGTTACCGCAACTCCTTTGGCGTCTAAACCTTCCATTAGAGTCTTTGCAATTTGCATAGTTAGTCTTTCTTGAGTTTGTAATCTTTTTGAAAATATATCTACTGTTCTTGCTAGTTTACTTAAACCAACAACTTTATTTTTTGGAATATAGGCAACGTGAGCAACACCAATTATTGGTGCCATGTGGTGTTCGCAGTGGCTTTCAAGTGAAATATTCTTTTCTACAACCATGTCATCATAACCATCTACGTCTCCAAAAGTTTTTTTTAGTTCTTCTGCGGGATTTTGATTATATCCTTTAAAATATTCCCTAAATGCTTTAGTTACTCTTTTGGGTGTTTCTAGTAACCCTTCTCTGCTAGGATCTTCACCAATCCACTTTAAAATTAGCCTAAAGGCCTCCTCTGCTTGAAGGTCGGTAATTTCATTGCTATTTGTTTGACTTTTATCTGAGTCTTTTACAAGTTTCATAAATTAATGTCATTTTTATATTACATAAATTAGTAATGCAAATTGCTATTTTGTCCTTTTTTCATTATTTTACGACCATGTTTAAAAAAAGAATAAGTATATTTGAAGTAGAAGAGGGTAATTTTCTTTCACCAAAATTTGACAGTAAAGGCTTGATACCTGTCGTAACTACTGATCACAAGTCTGGAGATGTTTTAATGCACGGGTACATGAACAAAGAAGCTTTTAAAAAAACTATAGAGACAAAAGAAGCTCACTACTGGAGTAGATCACGTAAAGCTTTATGGCACAAAGGAAAAACTAGTGGTTTTATTCAAAAAGTCGTTGATTTGAGAATAGATGATGATCAAGATGCAATTTGGATAAAAGTCAACATTGGTAAAGGAGCAAGTTGTCATGTTGGATATATTTCTTGTTTTTATAGATCTATACCGCTTGGCAAAATTAAAAATTCTAAGAAAATTAAAATAAAATTTAAAGAAAAAAAGAAAAAATTTGATCCAAATAAAGTTTATAAGGGACAGGCCAATCCTACAAAGCTATGAGCCAATTAAAAGTCTTAACTCCTTTTGGACCTAGAATAGCTAGGTTAAAGTTTCCTCAATCAGTAATTAAAAAAATTAATTTAGAAGTAGACAGAATCGTAAAACAAAAAAAATTAATAAAAAAATATGACTATTCAAAAAATCTAGTTGGACAAGTAAAACAAGAAATACAACTACCTTCTATTTTTATTAAAAAAAATATTTATAAATATATAAGCAATTCAATTAAAGAATATGTAAAAGTCAGTACTGGAAAATTTACTAAGAAAGTTAAAATTATAAATTTTTGGATAGTCAGGCAATATGCACATGAGTATAATCCAGTGCATTACCATGATGGTCATGTATCCGGTGTTGGTTATTTAAAGTTACCAAATTTACTTAATAAAGATAAAAAAAAATTAAAAACTAATGGATCGATTGATTTTATCAATGGGAGTAAAATGTTTTTGAGTAATAGTGTTTTTAACCACAATCCTAAAGTGGGAGATGCTATTCTATTTCCAAATTACTTAATGCATACAGCTTATCCCTTTTCAGTAGAAGGTGAGCGAAGATCATTTTCTTTTAATGTGGAAATAGATCGTAATATTGCTAATGTGTTTAAAAAATGAATAATGAAATTCAAAAAAATATCTTTGGAGAGCCTTTAGAAGACTGTTCTCAAGACCCAGTTACTGGATGGTATAGAGATGGTTGCTGTAATACTGATGGTGCTGATAAAGGCCTTCACACAGTTTGTGCAAAAGTTACTGATAAATTTTTACTTTGGTCGAAAAAAGCTGGGAACGATTTAATAACTCCTCATCCAGAATTTGGTTTCCAAGGCTTAAAGCACGGTGATTCTTGGTGTGTTTGTGCAACATGGTATGTTAGAGCCGTAGAAGAAGATGCTGCCTGTTCAATATATTTAAAAAAAACAAATATTAAAACTTTAGAATTAATTTCGATTGAAAAATTAAAGAAGCACGCCTTAGATTTATCTTAGTTGTTGTTAATTACTTCTTCTAATTCCTTGTACTCTTTACAATTACAATCTTTTAGGACTGCTAATCTTTCTTTAGCTAAGTCCATTCTTTGAGTCTGGACATATAGCTCACCTAGATATTCGTTTATTCCATTGTGATCAGGTTTTATTTCTAAACCTTGAAGATAATATTTTTCTGCTTGTTCGTACTTTCCAGCTTTTCTGAGTGTAAAACCAAGATAGTTTAATATATCAGGATTTCCACTATCAGCTTTATTTGCTTCTAATAATTTTTCATAAGCTTTATTGTATAACTTTAAGGCTTTTTCGTTCTTACCTTTTGACTCTAGTTTTTTTCCACGTTTTACAAAATTTTGCGCATCTTTTTGTGGATTACTCGTGTCAGACCCACCACTATCGCCACTTGCTGCAAATAAAACTTGTGTGAATAAACAAAATGTAATTGTAAAAATAAATTTTTTAATCATGTTATGCAATTGATGATCTGCCACCATCTACTCCTATTATTTGACCTGTTATCCACGAACTTTCGTCACTAATTAAAAATTTAGCAATTGAAGAAAAATCAGATCCTTCACCTAGTCTTTTTAAAGGGTGAAGTTTAGCAATACCTTCGGCAATTTTTTCATTCTTTAATAAAAATTCCCCCATTTTAGATTTACTTAGACTTGGTGCGATGCAATTTATTCGAACATTTGGTGCAAACTCTGCGGCTAGAGCAACAGTTAATCCCTCGACTGCTGCTTTAGCCGAAGAAATAATGCTGTGATTAGTAAAACCTTTTTGAGCAGCAACTGTTGAGAATAAAACAATTGCACCTTGATTTTCTTTTAATTTTCCATGTGTTGCTCTAATTATCTCAGTTGCTGAAATTAAATTTAAACTAAAACAATCTAAAAAGTCTTTTTTTTTTGAAAGTTTTAATGGTTTCAAGTCTATTGAGCCAACACAATAGGCTAGTCCACTTATTGGTGTTTCACCTAAGTCATTAAGAATTTTTTCTGAGAAATTTTCTTCCAAAACATCGCAAGTTGTGAAAGTGGAATCAATTTCAGTTGCTAAAGCTGATAAGCTCGATTCATCTCTACCTACTAAATGCACTTGATCTCCATCATTAACTATTTTTTTAGCTAAAGCGGAACCTATTGATCCAGTAGCACCTAGAATGATTTTTTTCATATCGTACATATATCATAAAGAAAGGCATTTTTGATGCATCTATTGTCACGTATAAATTTAAAGAGCATAAGATAAGCTAAATTTATGAAACTTTTTATAATTTTAGGTAACCAGCTATTTGACCCTAAATACTTAAAAGACTACAAAAATCATACTTTTTTTATGTGTGAGGACTACGGCTTATGCACCTATGAGAAACATCATAAGTTAAAAATTCTATTGTTCTTATCGTCAATGAGGTCCTACTCTGATGAGTTAAAGGCTAAAAAATTTAATGTTAATTACTATTCAATAAAAGATGATTTTAGAGTTTCTTATGAGAAAAAATTAGAAATGTTTATCATTAAGAAAAAAATTAAAGAAGTAAGTTTTTTTGAAATTGAAGATAAGTTTTTTGAAAAGAAAATTTTTGCTTTTTTTAAAAAAAACAAGATTAAAATTAATATTATACAAAGCCCTATGTTTCTAACAAGTCGTGAAGAATTTAAAGATTATTTAAATAAAAACAAAAAGCCGTTTATGGCTACCTTTTATAAATCTAATAGAACAAAATTAGGCGTGTTAGTTGATGGTAATTTAAAACCTAAAGGTGGCAAATGGAGTTTTGATGACGAAAATAGAAAAAAATTACCAAAAGATATTTTGTTACCTGACAAGCCAAAAGCTCAAAATACTTTACACACTAAGACATTAGCACCAATTATAGAAAAGGAGTTTAAAAGTCATCCTGGAACTACTGAAAGTTTTTGGCTACCGACAACAAGAAATTGTGCTGAGATTTGGTTGAAAAATTTTATAAAGAATAAACTTAATCTATTTGGTGACTACGAAGATGCTGTAAGCAAAAAATCAAATATACTATTTCATAGCGCTTTAAGTCCTTTAATAAATATTGGGTTAATTACTCCAAATCAAATTCTAGAACAATTAAAAAAAGTAGAAGACAAAGTTAAGCTTAATTCACTAGAAGGATATACAAGACAAATTATTGGTTGGAGAGAATTCATGAGAGGCATTTATCAAAACTATGACGAACGATTAACAAAAACTAATTTTTTTAATCATAAAAATAAAATGAATAAAAATTGGTACAAAGGTGAAACTGGTTTGGAACCGCTCGATTATGCCATTAAGAATGCAATCAATCACGGATGGTCTCATCACATTGAAAGATTGATGATACTTTCAAATATTATGAACCTATGTCAGGTTGAACCTAAAGAAGTTTACAAGTGGTTTATGGAAATGTTTGTAGATTCATCTGATTGGGTAATGAGTCCAAATGTTTATGGTATGGGATTATTTAGTGATGGAGGAATATTTGCTACTAAGCCTTATATTTGTGGATCAAGTTATTTTTTAAAAATGATGGACTTTAAAAAAGGTCCTTGGTGCGATGTAATGGATGGGCTTTATTGGAATTTTATAGAAAGAAATAAAAAATTTTTTCAAGCAAATTTTCGACTATCTATGATGGTAAAAATATTAGAAAAGATTGATAAAGATAGAAAAGAAAGAATATTTGCAGCAGCTAAAAAATTTATAAAGGAAAACACATATGCCAATTAAAGTATTTTTCAATGATTCATGTAAAGTTTGTAGGCTGGAAATAAATCATTATAAAAAGATTTCAAATAGTGATTTGGAGTGGGTAGATATTACAAATAACAAAGAGGCCCAGTTAATAACTTCAAAAACTCCATCTGAACTTTTAAGAAGATTGCACGTAATTGAAGATGGTAAGGTGGTTTCAGGAGCAGGTGCTTTCTTAGTTATTTGGTCTAAAATACCTAGATACAATATTCTCTATAAGATCCTTAAAATAAAACCGCTATTTTTTATTTTTCATTACGTTTATGAATTTGTTGCTTATTTTTTGTTTCTGAAAAATAAAGATCAACTTAAAAATATGTAATGAAAAAGTTCGATCTACCTACAAAAATTTGCCCAATATGTAAGAGATCTTTTAATTGGAGAAAAAAATGGAAACTTAATTGGGATAGGGTTAAATACTGTTCGAAGAAATGTTCTGGATCAAATTAATTCAATTGAAATTTTGCTAATATTTTGGGTATATGTGATTTGAAATTAAAATACCCCTTATTAGAAAAATTCCAACAAAATATATCTTCATCTCTAATAATAAAATTTAAGTTTAATTTTTTTTCTTTAACTATTTTTTTTAAAAAAGACATGTTCTCACCTATTGACGGATAAACAATATCAAAATTTTTTAAACTTTGTAATGTTTCTTCTATTTCATTTTCATTAATTAATACAAAACTATCATCAATTTTATTGACTTGATCTTTTATGATATTTTTTTTGTAGCTTAAAACTTTGGTGTCTAATGTTAGTGATCTGTGTTTGTTATCGAGTAAAATAAAATAAATTTTTTTATAATCTTTAATTTTTAAGGCTTCTATGCTTAAATTATTTTCAAAAACTATTAAATATTTATTTTTACTACTATTTTTTTGTGTTTCTATTGGTGAAATTTTATATTCTCTGCTGTCAATTAAAGGTGGGACATTTTCTCTAAGCTCGATATTTTTATATTTTTTATTTAAAAATTTACTAATATTCCAAGATTGTGCAAGGTAGTGTTTTCCTTTTGTTTGTAAGCCCCCAACCCATCTCCAGCTTAAAGTGTTTGACGCAGCGTCACCATCAAGTAGATGCTTCATGAAAAATTCTGCACCCTTTTGCCAGGGTAGTCCTAAAGTAAAAATCCAAATACTTGCAAACCACATACGCGCATGATTATGTAAATAATTATATTCTTTAATTTCTTTTACCCAATCATTAAAACATTCAATTTTAGTTTGCCCATTAATTGCTAGATAATAGTTTTCACTCTCATCAATTGTATTTAAATCCTCTATAAAATCATCCCATACCTTTGGTCTAAGCTCTAGCCAACCCTTCCAATAAACTCTCCAATAAATTTCTTGGATATATTTTTCAACTTTTTGATATGGGTGCTTGCTTAAAACTTTTTTAGAAATTTCATACTCATTAATAAGTCTATGTGAGATATAGGGAGATAGACACGAAACATTTTTTCTTTCTATTGGACCAAAATCGTAATTTCTTTTTGATGAATAATTTACAATATCGTTATTTATAAAAGTATCTAAAGACTCTAAAGCTTTCTCTCTACAGGTATAAAATTTCATTAAATTATATTTCCTTTGCCAATAGGGGGTGAGACTGTGGTGGTAAACCAGCAATTATTACAGTTCTTGGTGGTACTTTTCTCTAAATGCCACTCATAAAAATACATTTTTTTATCACTAGAAATTAACTCAACGTTATAAATATATTTATTTTTGGAATTCATGATTAATTTAATTTTATGAGATTCATGGTTCAATAGAACTTTATATTGATCTCCTAGTATCATTTTTTGAAACCTTTCGTACGGTCCTGTGACTTTTTTATTTTCAGGGTGTGCAAACATCCACGTTTGCTTGATTCCAGAGTTTTTATTTGGCTTATTATTTTTTTTTAATGCATTCAGTTGAATTTTAATTACATTGTAGGCAGTCAAATTTTTAGTAGGCTTAATTATATCTGCGTATAAAAAATTTGTAAAATTTAATATAACAATAAGTATAAAGTATTTTTTTAATTCCATATTCTGTTTAATATTTCCTCTCTTTGGCAACCGGTCTTATATGCGAGGTATCTTAAAAAATTATTTTGGTAGTAATCTTGATGATAGTCTTCAGCCGGATAAAACTTTTCAAATTCCCAAACTAAAGTTACAATTTTTTTCTTATTAAATTTTTTTTCTATACTGAATATTGATTTTTCTATAAGTTTTTTTTCTTTTATATTTTGATAAAATGCAACGGATCTATAGCTTTTTCCTTTGTCACAGAATTGACCTTTTGCATCAAAAGGATCTATATTTACCCAGAACACTTTTAATAGCTCCTCGTAACTAGTTAGTTTCGGGTCGTAATAAACTTCAATAGCTTCTACATGTCCTGTGTCTTTGTAAATGACTTGTTTGTAAGTTGGATTTTTTACATGACCTCCTGAGTACCCAGATATCGATTTTATAACCCCTTTTTCTTTATCAAATGACTCCTCCATGCACCAAAAGCAGCCACCTGCAAAATATGCTTTTTTATATTCATTCTTACTGTCGCCAGAAGTCACGGTAAGTGTGCCAGCTAAAGAATTGAATATATTGAGATTAAATAAAACAATTATAAAAAAAATAATTTTTGTCATATATTAATTATATAGTTTTCTTTAAACTAA
>Ga0308001_10000529_pt1 | contig 17891 bp, 16 predicted proteins | sample Neamet5_FD_203167 | JGI IMG/M metagenome (GOLD analysis project Ga0308001, IMG submission 203167) | Marine microbial communities from water near the shore, Antarctic Ocean - #5 | ecosystem: Environmental > Aquatic > Marine > Unclassified | place: Southern Ocean | collected 2014-06-04
TGTAAATTTTTTAGAGCCTTCTAGTTTAGAGGCTTCTTTAGAAGGGCCAAAAGCTTTAATGTTAACTTTATTTAATTCATCAATTATTCCATTTACTAATGGAATTTCAGGACCAGGTATTACTAGGTCTACTTTTTCTTTTAAAGCTAAAGAAATAATTTCATCATTATTATTAATATTAATATTAATACATTGAGCTTCTTCGGCAATGCCAGGGTTTCCTGGTGCACAAATTAATTTTGATATAAGCGGAGAGTTAGCTAATGACCAACACATTGCATGTTCACGAGCGCCACTTCCTAGTACTAGTACTTTCATAAACTATTCCTATTTATATTTAAAATTATATTAACTATTTAATTTCCATAATGTTATAATTAATTTAAAATATATAACATCCTATTTTATTATTATTAAGCCTTTAATTTAGAAAGTAAGAGATGCAGCATAATAATACTTATGAAAGTAATATAAAAGAATATACCGTATCAGAACTGAGTAATGCTCTAAAAAAAACTTTAGAAGTAAATTTTGATATTGTTCACCTCAGAGGGGAAATTTCTGGCTTAACCATAGCTGCTTCAGGCCATGTCTATATGTCGTTAAAAGATGATAAAAATTCTTTAATAGATGGAATAATATGGAAAGGGCAGGCAAGTAGAGTTAATTTTAAATTAGAGGACGGAATGGAAGTGTTAGTTATTGGCAGAGTTTCAACTTACGCTCCTAGGTCCAAATATAATATTATTATTAATACTATAGAGCTAGCTGGTGAAGGTGCATTATTAAAATTAATTGAGAATAGACGTAGGTTATTAGCAGAAGAAGGGTTATTTGATGAGAAAAATAAAAAATTACTTCCTTTCTTACCTAATACAATTGGTATTATTACTTCTGGCACTGGCGCGGCATTTGAAGATATAATAATCCGAATAAAACAAAGGTTTCCTGTAAGAATTATTCTCTACCCTGTTTTAGTACAAGGAAGAGATGCCCCAAAGCAAATTGCAACAGCAATAGATAAAATTAATATGCTTTCATCTATTAAAAATAATATATCTATTCCTGATGTATTAATTGTTGGAAGGGGTGGAGGTAGTTTAGAAGATTTAATGGCATTTAATGAGGAGATTGTGGTAAGAGCTATATATAATTCTAAAATTCCAATTATATCAGCTGTGGGACATGAAGTAGACAACTCTTTATCAGATTATGCAGCAGATGTAAGGGCTCCAACGCCCACTGCTGCAGCAGAAATTGCCCTACCTGATAGAAGAACACTTTATGATAATTTAAATATGATTTATTCTAAATCATCATCATCTATAAAAAATATAATTGGTTTATGTATAAGAGAAAAACAAAAATATATATTGCCTATGTCGCATACTATTTTGGAAAATAAAGTACAAAACTTAGATATAATTAATGATCAATTAAATTATAAATTACAAATTTTTTTAGATTTTTATATTAATAAAGTTAATTCAAATAAAATAGAGCTTTATTCGCCAGCAAAATATTGTGAAAATCAATTATTAAACTTGTCATCACAGATAAGGCTTCTAAAAGCAGCATATAAAAATTTATTAACAAAACAACAATATTCTTATAGTGAAAAACCTAAAGCCTTAAGGGAAAAATTTGATAAATTGATTAATAATAAGAAGCTATCTTTTATTAAAGCTTCAGGAGCAATTGAATCACTAAGCTATAATAGAATCTTGGAGAGAGGCTTTGCTCTAATCAAAAATGAAAATAATCAACCAATTACTAGAGCTAAAGATATATCTGACAATACAAATGCTATTGTTTATTTATATGACGGTAAGGTTAAAGCAAAATTAAGCAAAAATGATAGTTAAACAATATATATTTAAAGTGATTATAATTTTATTTGTTACTTACTTTATAGCTCCGATGCATATAGCTAATGCAAAAACTACTATAAAAGGAGAGATTATTGCAGGAGGTATCATAGTTGTTAATTCTTTTCCAGGTGCTAAAGTTAAATTAGATGGTATACTAGTGCCTGTTTCTGACGCAGGTTTATTTTTGGTTGGGTTTAAACGAATACCAAAAATTATACAAATTTTAGAAATATATAAAGGAAGTAAATTAGTAGAAACAATATCATTAAATGTAAAAAAAAGGACATATAATGTTCAAAAGATTAATGGGATTGAAAAAGATAAAGTTACCCCTCCCCAATCTGTTACTAATAGAATATATGCAGAAAGAAAAAAAGTTAAAGAGTCTAGAAAAAAAGCTAATTTAATTATTAGCACCTATTATAATAATGGTTTTGTTCTACCTGCTGTAGGCCCTCAATCAGGTGAATATGGAAGCCAGAGGGTATTGAATGGTAAGGCAAGAAGCCCGCATTATGGAATAGATATAGCTTTACCTAAAGGACACGAAGTGTTGTCGCCTATGGATGGTATTATTTTATTTATTGATAATGATTTATATTATAGCGGAGGTACTATTATCATTGGCCATGGGCAAGGGTTAACTACTTCATACTTGCATTTAAGTAAAATACTAGTATCTGAAAGCGACTTTGTAAAAAAAGGACAATTAATAGGTGAGGTAGGAGCAACAGGCAGAGCAACAGGTCCACACCTGCATTGGGGAGTGGAATTAAAAGGTAAAAGATTAGACCCTAAGTATCTGAAAGTATTTAACTAAGATAATTTTACCATCTATTATGTATCCATAACCATTGTTCAGGACATTTTAATATCCATCTTTCTAATGTCTTGTTAATTTTATTAAGAAGTATAAGCAACTCTTTATCATGATTATAATTATTTTTTGGAATCATAATGGGTTTCTCAATAATATATTTAAAAGTAGCGCCTTTAATTCTTTGAACGTGAATAGGTACAAGTGGAATGGATAATTTTAGAGACAGCTCACCTATGGCTGTCGCAGTTTTAGCAGGATGGCCTAGAAAATCAATTAACATACCTTCATTTAATTTCTGATCAGCAAGTATTGCTGCAAACTCTTTATTTCTTAACACTTTAAAAAGTTTTTTTGCTCCGCTAGGTCCTTTAGGAGCATAAAAAGATATGCCTTTTCTTAACCACTGTATAATTTTTTCATTAAACGGGTTATTTGCATGCCTATATATGCTAGTAACTTTCAATTTTTTACCTGTTAAAATTAATGGACAAATTTCCCAATTACCAATATGAGCACTAAAAAATATAGCACCAGTTTTCATATTACAAATATCTTCTATATATTGTTGCCCCTCAATTATAAAACGAGGCTTCTTTTTATAAGAATTTAAGCTTTGATTGTTATAAGGGTTAAGCTTTTTTACAAAAGCAAACTCACCTATGTTTCTACCTAAGTTATCCCACATATTATTTTTAATATTATTTTTTTCCTCTATCTCAAGTGTAGGAAATATTTTTTTTATATTATCTTCAGCTCTTTTATCAAATTTAGATAGAGGCCCTATAATTTTAAGAATTTTAGAACCTAAGGCTGATGCAAAGTCAATTCCAATTAAGCGACATATTATAATCCATATAGCAAGAAAGAAAGCTTCTATAATATAAATAATATTTATAAATAATGGTTTCATATTTTTAATTTCAATTTGTAATAATAGGTAATAGAAATTTATCTAAAGTTTTATAATCATTAAATTCTATACTAATTGGAAAAAAATAAATTCTATTTTTATATTTTTCAGGAATTTTTACATAATCTTTTTCAGTAGTTATTAATAAAGAATCTATTTTTTGAGATTCGTGTAGTAAGTATTTAATATCTTTCTTAGAATATGCATAGTGATCAGGATAAGATTTAGTTTGGATTATTTTGCACCCAATTTTTTCTAAAGTTCTATAGAATTTTTCTGGGTAGCCAATACCACAAAAAGCCATTACTTTTTTATTTTTAAAATTATTTAAATACTTATCTTCTATTTTCAGGTTAGCATTAAGTACAGGAATTTTTTTATCAATGAGATTTTTTAGATTATTTTTGTCTTCATCAATTATGACGGCTAAATCAGACTTTGCAATAGCTTTGGATAAATGTTCCCTCATTGGTCCAGATGGAATAATCCTACCATTACCTATTCCTTGATAACCATTAAAAACTAGTATATTTAAATCGGAGCTAATGCTAGAATCTTGCAAACCATCATCTAAAATAACTACACCAGCGCCATTATTAATGGCCATTTTTATGCTGTCGGTTCTGCTTGTTCCAACCCAGGTAGGAGCTATCTTGGAGCATATTAACGCCTCATCACCTACGTCTTTATAAGTGTGTATTTTAGTATTTACTTGGATACTATTTTTTGCTGTGCTTTTATAGCCTTTTAAAATAATATGAACTATTATATTTGAATGGATTAGTTTATTTGCCAGTGAAATGACTGTAGGAGTCTTCCCTGCCCCTCCAGCCACAACATTACCAATTATGATAACAGGTATATTAAACTTATTTTTATTTTTAGAATTTAAAATATTACCTAATTGCCACACATAAGATAAAGGTATTAATAATATAGATATAATGCTATTTTTATGGTGCCAAAAATCAGGTGTGTTCAAAGTTACTCTCCATGAGCTTTCAAATATGGCTTAATTTGATTTAATAATATATAGCTGGGGTCAGGAATATTATTAATAACATTATAGGCTTTATCCACCATTTTTTTAATTTCTTTTTTATCGTTCATCAGTTTACAAATTTCAGTCTTTAATTCATTAATATTATTTATTTGAATTGCTGCATTTTCTTTTAATAATATTTCAGAAGTATTTGCATGGTTACTTACATCTGGTCCATAAATTATTGCACATTTTTCTAAAGCAGGTTCTATTAAGTTGTGCCCTCCTTTAGGAGATAAGCTCCCGCCAACAAAACAAATATCAGAAATTTTCATAAAGCTCCCTAGCTCTCCTATAGTGTCTGCAATATATATTTCTGTATTACAATCTGGTTCCTGTTTTTTGCTACGGATTTTTGTTTTAAGTTTATAAATATCTACTAATGATATCAGATTTTTAATCATTTTTGTATGTCTTGGAACAATTATTGTTAATAAGTCTGCATTATTTTTTTTTGCCTCTATATGAGAGGCAATAGCTGCTTGATCTTCTATCTTATCATGTATACTAGCGAAAAGTAATATTGGCCTTTTATTTGTTAGGGCTATTATTTCTTCTTCTTCTTTATAATTCATATGGTTTGCTGTTATGCCATTTTTTAGATTTATACCTGACATAACATTATTTCCTCCGAGTATTTTATAACGGTTTCCATTAGTTAAATCTTGAGAGACTATAAGAGAGAATTTCTTATATAGGTATTGGGATAATGAGTGAACAAGAAGCCATTTTTTATATGATTTTTTTGACATTCTTCCTTGTAGTAATATTAAAGGAATTTTTTTATTAAAACTTTTTATTATTATATGAGGCCATATTTCTGACTCAATTAAAAGTAATAAGCTAGGCTTCCAATGATTAATAAAAAAATTTATAAATAAAGGGTGATCAATAGGTGAAAATTGGTGAATGATATTCTTATTGCCTATATCTTTGACAATAGCTTTTATATGTATGGCACTAGTAACCGTGACAGTAGTTATTAGAATTTTTAGATCTTCTTCAATTAGTCTTTTAATTAAAGGAATAGTTGATCTTAATTCCCCTACACTTGCAGCATTTATCCAGACTAATTCTCCTTTTGGCCTTTTAATCTTTGCAATACCTATTCTTTCATTTATTCTATTAAACCTTTCCTTACCTTGTATAGCCCTATAAATTAATACTAAGGGTATAAAAGGTGTAAGAAGTAACCATATAATGTAGTAAGTTTTTACAAGGAGGACGGCTAGCACAATAAAGGTCTTCCTTTTATTATAAATTTAATTTTATTATAATCCTGCAACCATCATTTTTTCGATTAAAATAGTAGGAGCGTCAATACCTGTAATTAATTTTAAATCTGATGCGGGTGTAAGCATGCTATACATATCTATTATATTGCCAGCTATTGTGACTTCACTCACAGGGTAGGTTTTTTCTCCTTTTTCAATCCAAAACCCAGTAGCACCTCTACTATAATCGCCTGTAACTTGATTAAATGACATTCCCATCATTTCTGTTACATAAAAACCTTCTTTAATTGAAGATATAAGGTCCGTATTAGATTTGTTTCCTGGCTCCATGTATAAATTAGATACACCGCTACTATGTCCTGTAGTTTTTAAATTTAATTGTCTGGCAGATTGAGAACTTAATAGCCATGATTTTAAGGCGCCATTATTTATAAGCTTTATTTTTTTTGTTTCTACACCTTCTCCATCAAATGTTCTCGATCCTTGGCCACGTAATACATGTGGATCATCTATAATTTGTATATCTTTTGTAAATATAGTTTCTTCCATTTTATCTTTTAAAAAAGATGTACCTCTGGCAACAGCTTGTCCTGAAATTCCACCAGTAAATAATGATAATAAACTTCCTGATACTCTAGGGTCAAAAATGATAGGTACAGAATTACTTTTAACTTTTTTGGGGTTTAACCTTGAAACAGCTCTATTTGCAGCAACTTCTCCAATATTTTTAGGAGTATCTAAATCTTCGTTATGTACTTTTGATTGATATTCATAATCTCTTTCCATTTTTGTGCCGCTACCTGCAATAACAGAAATACTTGAGGAATAGTTAGTTTTTTCCTTATAATTATAAAATCCATCAGATGTTGCTAAAAAGACTTTATTTTTAGAGTAAGAAGATGAGGCTCCTTCAGAGTTTGTAACTCCATTAATACTTAATGCACTATCTTCAGCTTCTATAGAATTGTTAAGTAAATGATTATTTTCTGGAATATAACTATCTACAAGGTCTAGGTCTAAGTCACCTTTATAGAGCATTTCCTTATCGGCTAAGCCACAAAATTCGTCTTCTGGTATAGATTTAATCATAGACATTGCTGATTCTACCAATTCTATGAGCGCATCTTTATTAAAATTTGTACTAGATAAGTTCACTTTTCTTTTATTATCAATTATTTGTAAACCTATACTCTTAGATTCATTTCTTTCAACACTTTCAAGCTTTCCAAGCCTTGCAGTTACATTTAATGAAGTGCTTTCGCCTCCCATTACAGCAGCACTTTCAGCACCTAATTTTTTAGCTGTATCAAGTAATAAGTTTAAACTATTTTTTATTGTATCGCTCATTCTTTTATCTCTATTAAAATATCATCATTATATAAGATCATTTCACATTTACAGGTGCTTTTAATTTTTAAACCTTTTCTCATGTTTTCACAACCTTCGAGGGAAGCCTTTTTTGCAATAGTAATATCATATAAATTAAAACCATAACCTAGAGCTAAAAAGAGCCCTTCATTAATAAAGCTTTTATCTAATTTCTTCCAGGGAATACAAGCTGCACCAGACTTATTTTCGTCTAGTGTATCATAATTAATTTTCCAATGCTGCATGGATCTTTTAAATATTGATACAATATCTTCTTGAGATATTGAACTTTCTGCATAAGAAACAGAATTAAGATTTATACCTAATGTGAATAGAAATATAAATATGTATAGTATTTTTAACATAAAATGCCCTTAAATTTAGAATTAAGATTTATTTACTATATAGTCCAGGTTTGACCTTTTTCCATTATTTTACTGATATTATTCTTATGAGAATTTAATTTATTACTAAAATGACTGTCTAGAGTAGGCTTCTCTATACAATAGATTACTCCTAGAGCAACTGGCATAGTGTTTTGGTCCATTTGGCTGAGCAAGTATGCAATCATTTTATTTTTTTTATCATGAATTAGAATACGACTCATATCTTCTGGATTTTTTTTCAAATTCACTATTTCTAAAGCAGAATAATCTTTATTAATAGTAAGCCCTTTTAAGCTTTCTTCTCCAAATAGCATTGGTTTGCCATCTTCAAGGTGAATTTGTTTTTCTATAGCAACTGATTTATCCGTGAAAGATTTAAAAACATCATCATTATAAACTATACAGTTTTGATATATTTCTACTAAAGATGTCCCTATATGCTCTTTTGCTGCACTTAGCGTTGGAATTAGTTGTTTAATAGCTGTATCTACCCCTCTTGCAACGAAAGTGGCTCCTGAACTTAAAGCTAATTCACATGCGGATAAGGGGGCTTCTATTGACCCATGTGGAGTAGTTGGAGATACTGTCCCTGTTCTTGATGCGGGGGATGCTTGGCCTTTTGTTAGGCCATAGATTTCATTATTAAATAATAATATTTGGCAATTTAAATTTCTTCTTAATACATGAATAAAATGGTTGCCTCCAATAGAAAGAGAGTCTCCATCTCCTGTAATAATCCATACATCTAATTCTGGATTAGTAATTTTTATTCCTGTAGCAAAAGCAGGTGCTCTGCCATGAATAGTATGAAAACCATATGTGGCCATATAATAAGGAAGTCTAGATGAACAACCTATTCCAGATACAAATACTGTATTTTTTGTATCTGATTGGTGATCTGCAAGTGTTTTTTTTACGGCATTTAAAATTGCATAGTCACCACATCCAGGACACCATCTTACTTCTTGATCAGAAGCATAATCTGCAGGTTTAAGTTGAGAAGGCTTTTCATTAATACCCATATTCTTTTCCTATTTATTTAGTGTGCTAAATTTTTCTATTAAATCTATAACTCTAAAAGGTTTACCTGAAACTTGTGTTATTGATTTTGCATTAGGAGCAATTTCTACTCTAAGTAAATTGAATAGTTGTCCATCATTCATTTCTACAACAACTACACTATTATATTTTGTAATTATATTTTTTAAGCTTTCTGCTAATGGCCATAGACATGATAATTGTATATGAGCTATTTGCATCCCATTTTTTGAAAGCGTATTTTGTGCTTCAGAAATAGGACCATTTGTAGACCCCCAACCTATTACTAATACATCCCCATTTTCTGGCCCTGTTATAATGATATCTTGGAATTCATTTTGTATATTTTGAATTTTTTGCTTTCTTAAATTTGTCATACTTGCATGATTATCAGGGTCATAACTAATATTACCTGTTAATGAATCTTTTTCTAGCCCACCTATTCTATGCTCCATTCCTTCAGTTCCTGGTTTAACCCATTTTCTTGCTAGTGTGTTAGGGTCTCTTTCAAAAGGCATATAATTTTTTTGAGTTTTAGCAAAAGAGGCAGCAGACTCTTTAATCTTAGAAGTATCGGGTATAAGCCAAGGTTCAGATGCATTGGTTAAATACGCATCCGAAAGTATCATAACTGGCGTCATATACTTAATAGCTATTTTGATAGCTTGCTGAGCTATTTCAAAACAATGCGAAGGACTTTTAGGAGCTAATACAACTAATGGAGCTTCACCATGTCTTCCATAAACAGCTTGCATTAAATCAGACTGCTCAGCTCTAGTAGGCAAACCTGTAGAAGGTCCTGCTCTTTGACTATTAATGATAATGAGTGGTAATTCTACAGATACTGCTAAACCTATAGCTTCAGCTTTTAAAGATATTCCAGGACCAGAACTAGAAGTAACTCCTAACCCACCTGCATAAGATACTCCAATAGCCGAGCAACATGCTGCAATTTCATCTTCTGCTTGAAATATACCTATTCCTTCTAACTCATAATTGGCTAAGTAATGCATAATAGGAGAAGCAGGTGTAATTGGATATGAACATAATGTCATATTTATTTTTGCTTTATTTGCACCTATAGCTAACCCAAAAGCTAAAGATTCAGCTCCAGTAATAGCTCTCCATTTTCCGGGAGAAGGTTTTGCAAGTGGAATAACTTTTCTTATTATATCTTCAGAAACCTCGGTATTTTCAGCATAACTATGACCTGCATTTAATGCTGCTATATTAGCTTTTGTTAATATATTGTCTTTTCCAAACTTACCTTCTAGCCATTTAGTTGTTTCATTTGCATTTTTAGAAAAAATCCATAAAATTAATCCTAGAGTCCACATATTTCTGCATCTAAGGCCATCTTTTTTTCCCAACCCAAATTCTTTGACTGCTTCTATAGTAAGATGCGATATATCTGCAGATATTAATTGTAAGCCAGCTAAAGAATTATTTGTTAATGGGTTTTCATTATAACCAGCTTTTTTAATACCTCTATCAGTAAAACTACTGCTATCTATTATTATTAGGCCTCCTGGAATAACTTCTTTTATATTCACTTTTAGTGCCGCAGGGTTCATAGCAACTAATATATCCGCATGATCTCCAGAGCTTGCAATTAAACCTTCTCCAAATCTAACCTGAAATGAGGAAACGCCAAAAGTTGTTCCGGCTGGAGCTCTAATTTCTGCAGGGTAGTCAGGAAAAGTTGCTAGTCCCATACCTGAAATAGCCGCTTCGAAGGTTAATCTTCCACCTGTAAGTTGCATTCCGTCTCCAGAATCTCCAGCAAACCTTACTGTATTTGACCAATCATCTTCGACATTATTCTCTTTAATTTTTGAAGAGCTGTATCCCAAATTAGTTCTCTTTTTGTAGTATTATAATTTATGCCTAAGACTATATTATTTTTAATTAAATTAATAACAAAAAAAAGAATATTATACGGCGTGTTTTGTTGGCTGGGCCACCTGGATTCGAACCAGGGATGTCGATATCAAAAACCGATGCCTTACCGCTTGGCTATGGCCCATCAATTTTTTACTTATAGAAAAGATATTTAGCGCTAGAATGATGTTTAGGCAAGTATAAGTATTAAAAAAATTAAAAATATATATTTCTACTAATTGACAGTTATTATATTTAATGCTTAAAACGTCTTATTATGACAGCAAAAATTATAGATGGTAAAGCATTAGCAACTAAAGTTAGAAATGAAGTTAGTAAAGCTGTATTAGAGTTAAATAAAGAAGGCATAACGCCTGGTTTAGCAACAGTTATTGTAGGAAATGATCCTGCAAGTACTGTTTATGTAAAAAACAAAGGAAAATTTGCAAAAGAAGTAGGTATTAAGTCATTACAATACTCTCTTTCAGAATCTGTTTCACAAGAAGATCTTTTAAAGCTGATTAATGATCTTAATCTTAATAATGATGTAGATGGAATTTTAGTGCAATTACCTTTACCTAAACAAATTAAGTCAGAAATAATATTAGATGCCATTGACCCTAGTAAAGATGTAGATGGCTTTAATATAGTAAATGCAGCTAATATTTATTTAAATAGGGAGGGAGTAATACCTTGTACGCCTCTGGGTTGTTTAATAATGTTAAGAAGTATTAATCAATCGTTAAAAGGAATGAACGCTGTTATTATAGGAAGAAGTAATATAGTTGGCAAACCTATGGCACAATTATTATTAAATGAAGATTGTACTGTAACAACTGTTCATTCTAAATCCAATAATATTGAAAAAATAGTTAAAGAGGCTGATATAATCATAGCTGCTGTAGGTATTCCAAACTTAGTTAATGAAAACTGGGTAAAAAAAGGAGCTATAGTTATAGATGTTGGGATTAATAGAATTAATTATGAAAACAAAACTAAATTAGTAGGAGATGTAGATTTTAATGCAGTGCAACCTCTTGCTTCATATATAACTCCTGTACCAGGTGGAGTTGGTCCAATGACTATTGCCTGTCTTTTAATGAATACTGTGTTTCAGTGTTCAAGAAAAAATAAGATTTCTTTGCCATCTAATTTAATTAACTTGTTTTAAATTATAATTGAGGCGCTTTTCACCCACCATTTGGGTCTAAGTTGTTTGATTTTATTTTCTGCTTGAGTCGCAAGATTTCTTTTTCTAAAGAGCCCAAAACATGTTGCGCCACTTCCTGACATGCCAAAATACTTAATACCATTTTGTAAAGATAACATTTTTTGAGCTGTAATAATTGAATGCTCTATATTCTCTGCAGTAGATTTAAGGTCATTAATTCCTATTGTAGGATAATGTTTATTTTTATTTATAATATTAGTATGTTGAGGCTTTTTGGACCAATTATTAAATACCATCTTTGTGGATATGGGTTTGTTAGGGGTGATTAATATTATATAATTATTATTAATTATAATTTTTTTTAGATTTATAGGAAAATTAGAAATTTTTTCTCCTATATTTTTTATGTTTAATGCAGAAGAATATAAACACACAGGAATATCTGCCCCTAATTCTTTTGCTATTTCGGTATGCAGGTTTTTATAAAATATACTTTTATTAATATTAAACAATTTTAGTAATTTTCTAAGGGTGGCTGCTGCATCTGCAGACCCACCTCCTATTCCTGAGGCAACAGGTAAGTTTTTATTTAAGGTTATTAGGATGTCTGACTCAATATTATATTTTTTCATAAAGTATGATGCTGCTTTATATACGATATTTTTTTTAGGTTGATTAGATAAATCTTTTTTAAATCGGCCATTTATTTTTAAGTCAATATTTTTGTTATTTGTGCTTAAGACTTTTATTTTGATAGAATCATATATATTAGCAAAGATAACATCTGAATTTAAATTATGATATCCATCATCTCTTTTATTTATAATATTTAAGGATAGATTAACCTTAGCAAAGGCTTTTTCACTATTTAAGTTTTGCATAATTATATAGGTTTAGAGGCAGCATTTATTCCTGCTTTAGGAATTATTGTTCCTTCAATTTTTTCTTTAATTTTATTTATCATTTCTTCAGAAGGTTCGAATTCTAAAGCTCTTTTCCATTGAAATACTGCTTCAATCTTTCTGCCTGAGTAAAACAGTGCATCTCCAAGATGGTCTATAATTATAGAATCGCTTGTTAACTCAACTGCTTTTTCTAAATTAATTACAGCTTCTTCATATTGCCCTATTTGATAGAAGGCCCAACCTAAGCTATCTATTATATACCCATCACTTGGTCTTTGTTCCGCTGCTTTTACAATCATATCCATAGCTGCATTTATATTTATTCCTTGGTCTATCCATGAGTAACCTAGATAGTTTAATACTTGGGGGTTATCAGGAACAAATTTTAAGGCCATTAAGAATTGTTTTTCAGCTCTTTCCCATTTTTTTCCTCTTTCTAAGGCTATACCACTTGAATAAAAGAGAGGCCAATGTTTAAATTCAATTTTTTCAATTTTGCTAAATATTAAATCATAATATTCTATAGATTTATCAAAGTTTTCCGATTTATAAAATAATTCAGCAATAGACCGAGAAAAATTAATATTTTTGGGATGTAGCTTATGAAACTTATTTAAAATTTGAAAGGATTTTTCTGTTCCTTCCATGTCATAAATAATTTCCGCATATGTAATTTTAGCGTCGTACGATATCGAAGAATTATCTTTAATATTTTTTAAATATTTTACAGCTCTTTCATTATTACTAATAGACCTAAATATTTTTCCTAATAAATAGGACGCGCTATCTAAATTAGGAGATAAATATAATGCAATTTGTCCATATATAAGTGCTTGTCTATCTAGACCTTCATTAAATAATATTTCAGCACTATTTAAGAATATTTCAGCTATGCCATCTTTTACATTGTTGATCTTCTTGTCTGGAGAAACATTACTATTTTTTAATAAAAATAATTCGTTACTATAAGGCTTAAGCCTTTCAAGTTTGGCTATAGTCTTATCTAATAATTCTTGGTTATTATTTCTTTTGAAGAACTCTGCCGCAGAAAGATATACCTGAGCATTAGCATTATTAGATTTTTTTATAATATTACTGTAATTTATTTTGGCTGCTTCACTATTTCCAATAAATTCATTAATTAGTGCTGAATGATAATCATATATAGGCTCTAAAACTCCTCTTTCAGCTTGGTCTTTAATAATTTGTAGCCCGCCTGTTTGTTGATTTGAGCCGGCAGCAGCCCAAGTTTGAAGTATAGGAAGGATATAGGTGTCTATGCCATTAGGAGAAACTTTTAGAAGTAGCTCAAGAGTTTTATTAAAATTATTAGAATCAAGGCTATCTAATACTTTAAGATATTGAGCTAAGGTGATTTCTGGTACTTCGTTTGCAATTTTAATTCCAATAGGGATAGCTTCTTTTACCTGGCCATTGGCTAATAAGGCCTCTAATGCAATTATGCCTAAACCGCTAGATGCTGTATTTTGACTATATGAATATTGTGCATAATAAGCTGCTTTATCTATATCGGTAATGGATCTAGCAAATTTACTACTTAGGAAAGAGCCCACCTGATTAGGTCTCCAATCAGCAGCAAAGGACTGGTTTTGTATAAATATAAATATTAAAAGATACAGAATCTTCATAAAAACCATAAATGCACTCCTTAATGTTTTTATTGTATATATAGACTATACTAAAGTATATATAATATGGATTGTATTTTTTTAATTTTATTATTAATATAAATTCTATTTTTTGATTATATAAGCTTGACGTTCTAATTGTTTAGGGCAATAAGTGCATAATTAAAATGATTTTAAAAAAGTGAAGGAAAACTAAGTGGCTATTACAAAAAATAATCCTTTAGCTAGAGGCGCAAAGCAAAAAGATAAAACGTTTAACGGCAAGGTTGCAAAACCTGTCAAATATATTGGTACATGGCTGGGTCATGGAAACTATATAGCGGCTCAAGATGAAGCAGGAAAATTAATTAAAGATAGTGACGGTAGACCAATTCCATATGGGTCTATTTAATTTAGACTGTTAATAAATGTCAGAACAACCCATTAATTCATTATATACTGATGCTATAACTTGGCTAAGGGATATGGGGTGTGACGAACCTATAGATGATATTCAAAGAACATTTCATGGGTTAAGGTCAAAAGAAAAAATTATTAGTGCATCAACTAATAATGAAGAAAATTCTGAAGTTAAAAAAAATCTATTTATAGAAGATATAGAAAATATTGATGATTTATATAATTATGTGAGTTCAACCCTTTTATCAAATATTAACACTATAAACAAAAAATTTATATTTTTTGAAGGCAATCATGATGCTGATTTAATGATTATTGGAGATTCACCGGATAGTGAAGATTTTAAAAGAGGAAAGCCTTTTCAGGGAGAATCTGGCAATTTATTAGATGCTATGCTTAAAGCTATAGGTTGTAATAGGAGTAATACTTACTTTACTAATATGCATTGTTACAATTCTGAAGTTAAAATAGATCTTTCTTTGCAAATTTTAAAAAAACAAATTGAAATTGTTAACCCAAAAGTAATTATAATGTTTGGAGCTGAAGTTTCTAAATGTTTAATAAAAACGGATACAGGTATTTTTAAAACTAGAGGACAATGGTTTAATTTGGAAGTGTCCATAAATAATCCAAGTATACCTTGTATTTCTATGTTTCACCCTAGGTATGTATTGGCCCATCCTCAAAGTAAAAAAGAGAGTTGGATAGATCTTAAATCAGTAAGAGACAAATTATCTTGATTATTGTACTAGTAGTTAAACCTTAATTAATTATTAAATTCACATAAGTTTTGGAATATATTGTGCTTTTAAACTTTCATTTTTTGTCCTTTTTAAAAAAAGGGATCATTTTTATATCGCTTTTAATTAGCATGAACTTTATTCATTGTATTCATGCTAATGAGTTAATTAATGATGAGAGTAAATACTTTAATTCTTTATTAATAAAGGAATCAAAAACCTTTGAGAATAATCTTTTGCTTAATCAGAAAGATAAAGAAAGATACATAGAGATTTTTGCCTTACAAAAATTAGGTAAATGGAAAGAAGCAGATAGAATTATAAGTTTGCTAGATAATAAGATATTGATGGGGCATGTAAAATACCAAAAACTTATGCATCCTACAAAATATAGATCTAATTATAAGGAGCTAAAAAAATGGCTTTCATTATATTCTGACCACCCTATGTCAAAAAAGATTTGGGAATTAGCAAAAAAAAGGAAGCCTAAAAATACTAAGCCTTTATTAAAGCCCGAACAGCTAAGCAGACTGCCAGGCTATGGACTAGATTATAAAAGCATTGTCCCGGTAAAAAATTTCAGTGTTCCAAAAAAATATTTTACTATATATAAAAATATTAGAAGCTTAGTCAAAAGAGGAAGGCCGACTAATGCTCTTAAAGAATTAAACAAATTAGACCTACCTATATATATAAGAGACGATCTAAAAGGTATTATAGCTGCAGGCTATTATGCTGTAGGTAAAGATAAATTATCTTATAAATTAGCAATTGCTGGAGCTAATCGCTCTGGAGTTAACAACCCTATATTATATTGGAGGGCAGGTCTGGCTGCTTATAGACTAAATAAAAAAGAAGAATCACTCATTATTTTTTTAAAATTAGCTAATATGAAGAAAGATATCTGGTTAAAATCTGCAGGAGCCTATTGGGCTGCTAAAATCTATTTAGAGGCTAATAATAAATCTGCAGCAAAAAATAATTTTATAATATCTGCTAAACAAATAAATACATTTTATGGGCAGTTAGCTATAGAATATTTAGGTTATAAAGAAAACATATCATGGGAAATAAATAATAAGGGAAGTTTTTTTGATTTAGACATACTTAATAATGAACATATTAAAAGAGCTATAGCCTTATCAAGTACAGGAAAATATGGAGAGGCTGACCAGGAGATTCGTTTTGTATATGGTGTGCTTGGAAAAAATAATATGGAGCAATTATTAGAATTAACTAATTATTTAAATTTGCCTGCTGTTCAATTAAGGCTAGGAGATAAAATACTTCAAGAAGGTGAAACTAATTATTTAGCTTTATACCCTACTCCAAAATGGTTTGTGAATAATCAAAAAAAAATTGATCAAGTTTTGATATGGTCATTAATAAGAAAAGAATCTAGTTTTTATCTTAAAGCTAAAAGCCCTAGAGGTGCTAGAGGTTTAATGCAAATAATGCCTAGTACAGCAAGGGTAGTAACAGGGAATAGATCTATTAGAGGTTCTAATTTATGGAAATTAAATGATCTAGACTATAATGTTTCTATAGGGCAGGATCTTTTATTAAGGTTAATGAATAAAGAGGGTATATCAGATTCATTAATACCTATGTTAATATCATGGAATGCAGGGCCTACTAAATATAAAAAATGGAACAAGAAAATTAAAATGCATTCTGACCCTTTACTATATATAGAAAGTATTCCAAGCTATGAAACCAGATGGTTTGTAAAAGAAGTCTTAAAAAATATGTGGGTTTATAGAGATAAATTTAAACAAGATAAGCCAAGTCGTAGGGCATTAAGTAACAACTTTTGGCCGAAATATAAAAACTTAAGTTTTTAGAGGAAAACATTATGTTGGGTATAGATACAAAAAGAGCCTTCAAGGCTGTGAATATTGCAATAGTAACTATTTCAGATACGCGTACATTAGCGGAAGATAAATCAGGTGATACTTTAGAAAAAAGAATAATGAATTCAGGGCATAATATGAGGGAGCGACTCATAGTTAAAGATGATGTTATAGAAATTAAAAAAAAATTAAATGCTCTAATCCTTAATAAGGATATTGATGTTGTAATAACTACTGGCGGAACAGGCATAACTGGAAGAGACTTAACGCCTGAGGTTTTTTCAGAAATTTTAGAGAAAGAAATACCTGGGTTTGGTGAGTTATTTAGGTGGTTAAGCTATAAAAAAATTGGCACCTCAACTATACAATCAAGAGCAATGGCAGGGGTAACTAAGGGCACATATTTGTTTTCTTTACCTGGTTCAATTGGCGCATGTAAAGATGCTTGGGATGATATTTTAGTACACCAATTAGATTATCGCCATAGACCATGTAACCTAGTTGAGTTGATGCCAAGATTAAGAGAGCATGAGGAAGACCAGTAACATCTATAAAACACTCTATAATGACCAATAGAAGCTAATCCTCTACAATATGTAGCAATAACATAATTCAGTTGTAGG
>Ga0308001_10000538_pt1 | contig 17773 bp, 15 predicted proteins | sample Neamet5_FD_203167 | JGI IMG/M metagenome (GOLD analysis project Ga0308001, IMG submission 203167) | Marine microbial communities from water near the shore, Antarctic Ocean - #5 | ecosystem: Environmental > Aquatic > Marine > Unclassified | place: Southern Ocean | collected 2014-06-04
AAAAAATTATATCGTTACTCACTTTTTCTTTGGACCGAGAATCATCACCATCTGCCTACCCTCTAATAAGGGGGTCTGCTCTACTGATCCATAATCTTCCAAATCTTTTTTTACTCTTTCGATCAACTGCACACCTAAATCTTGATGCACCATTTCTCTACCTCTGTATCGCAGGGTAACTTTTGCTTTATCACCTTGCTCAAGAAATTCCTTTAACTTCCGCAACTTAATCTGATAATCACCATCATCTGTGGTGGGACGAAACTTTATTTCTTTTACTTGTGTTCGTTTTGTTTTTCTCTTTGTATTTTGACCTTTTTTATTTATCTCGAATAAATATTTACCAAAATCCATTATCCTACAAACTGGTGGAGCAGCATTTGGTGATACCTCAACCAAATCAAGCCCTTCATCTCGAGCCATCTGAATTGCTAGATCCAATGCCATTACACCGGCTTGTTCTCCAGCAGAATCAATTACCCTAATCTCAGGGGCTGTTAATTCTTCATTTCGCCTAATTCGCTTTGTTGCTGCGATACTCCATACTCCTAGTATTTATTAATTAAAACTACGTCGTTATCTATAAAGGATATGAATTCTATATTCGAGCGCACTTAGAAACAAGGATTAATCAATTATATTTGTATTTAATTAATGGTGGGCGATGGTGGTCTCGAACCACCGACCTCCACGATGTCAACGTGGCGCTCTACCCCTGAGCTAATCGCCCTTCGATCAAACAAATACTTTAATCATCACCTTCATCAAATAAGCTCAATATTATCAATCGTATTAATATATATCTAATCAAGAATTTAAACCTAGAGCGCCATCACGTAATCTCGAGATCTCATCTCTTAATCTAGCAGCATCTTCAAATTCTAAATTACGAGCATGCTCAAGCATTGTACTTTCTAATTCATCGGCTTGTTTTAGTAATTCAGCCGGCTTTAAGTTGCTTTGATTAAATTTACTCTTATCATTTGGCCCACGGCCAGGTACAGGATATGCACTTTCCATAATATCAGCAACTTTTTTAACTATACTTTTTGGTGTTATATTATTTTCCTTATTATATTCGGCTTGGTAAGCTCGTCGTCGATCTGTTTCATCAATAGCTCTTTGCATTGAGCCGGTAATTTTATCGCCATAAAGTATCGCTTTCCCCTCTATATTTCTTGCCGCCCTTCCAATGGTCTGAATTAAAGACTTATCGGACCTCAAAAAACCTTCTTTATCGGCATCTAATATTGCAACTAGAGATACTTCTGGCATATCTAAACCTTCTCTCAGCAGATTAATACCGACCAACACATCAAAGACACCTAACCTTAGATCACGAATTATCTCTGTTCTCTCGACTGTCCCTATATCTGAATGAAGGTATCGAACCCTAACCCCATGCTCATCTAGGTAATCTGTCAGGTCTTCTGACATTCTCTTAGTGAGGGTAGTAATAAGAACACGATCACCATTTTTTACTCTATTACCGATTTCTGATAAAACATCTTCGACTTGATTTTGAGCTTTTCTTACTTCGATGATCGGATCAACTAATCCTGTTGGTCTTACTAATTGCTCGACAATCTTATCTGCATTCTCGCCCTCGTATTTACCTGGTGTTGCTGAAACGAAAATTGTTGCAGGCACCATTTTTTCAAATTCATCGAAGCGTAAAGGTCTATTATCAAGTGCTGATAAAAGCCTAAATCCATATTCTACGAGCGTTTGTTTTCGCGATCTATCACCTTTATACATTCCGCCCAACTGGGGAATTGTGACATGACTTTCATCTATAAAAAGTAAGGCATCATCAGGCGCGTAATCAAATAAACATGGAGGAGGCTCACCTTCATTACGGCCCGACAGATAACGCGAATAATTTTCTATCCCCTGACAGTAACCTAGCTCCCTTATCATTTCGATATCAAATAAAGTTCTTTGCTCTAGTCTTTGAGCTTCGAGTAATTTATTATTTCCTCTAAATTGTTCCAGACGAATTTTTAACTCTCTCTTTATATCATCAATGGCATTAATTAATTTTTGACGTGGAGTGACGTAATGCGTCTTAGGGAAAATAGTAACTCTTGGAACAGACCTGCTTACCACTCCAGTTAACGGATCAAAGTAAGAAATTCTCTCGACCTCATCATCAAATAATTCAATTCTAATTGCTTCTCGCTCTGATTCAGCTGGAAATATATCAATTACCTCGCCTCTTACGCGAAAACAACCTTGTGACAACTCTACCTCATTCCTCTTGTATTGCATTTCAGCTAATTTTCTTAAAATCTCTCTTTGATTAATCCTCTCGTTCATCGAGAGGTGCAATACCATACTAAAGTATGCCTCAGGATCACCCAGTCCATATATAGCCGAGACTGTTGCAATAATTATGGTATCAGTTCTCTCTATAAGAGACTTAGTAGCTGATAGTCGCATCTGCTCTATATGCTGATTGACTGAAGCATCTTTCTCTATAAAAGTATCTGAGCTTGGGACATAAGCTTCTGGCTGGTAATAATCATAGTATGAGACAAAATACTCTACAGAATTATTTGGAAAATATTCACGCATCTCCCCATAAAGTTGAGCGGCTAATGTTTTATTTGGAGCTAAAATTATTGCTGGTCTTTGAGTTATTTGAATTATATTTGCCACGGTAAATGTCTTACCTGAACCTGTAACACCAAGCAGTGTTTGTTTTGATAGACCATCGTTAAGACCTTCAATCAAAGATGATATTGCTGCCCCTTGATCACCAGCTGGTTTATAATCAGATACGAGATTAAAATAATCATGATTATCTGAATTTTTATCTTTTAGAAGATCTGCGGATTGTCGTACCATATTAAAATTTTACCAAAGGAAGCTTATTAAATGCCATTAGTTTCAGAAAGAATGAGTCGAGTTATGCCTTCAGCCACGAGCGCCGTCTTGAATTTGGCAGCACAATTACGCGAAGAAGGAAAAGATATTATCAGTCTTGGTGCAGGAGAGCCAGACTTTGAGACTCCTTCGCATGTTAAAGAGGCCGCCATAAAGGCAATTCATGATGGTTTTACAAAATACACAGCTATAGATGGATGCGCAGATTTAAAAAGTGCTATCCAAGAAAAATTTCAACGTGACAACAATTTAAAATACTCTCATGATGAAATATTAGTCTCATCTGGCGCAAAACAAACGTTATTCAACCTTTGCATTGGCCTCCTAAGCAAAGGAGATGAAGCAATTATTCCGAGCCCTTATTGGGTGTCATACCCAGATATGGTTCGAGTAGCCGATGGTGAGCCAGTAATAATACAAACTGGCATTGAAGATAATTTCAAAATCACTCCTGAACAACTCAAGCAAAATATAACAACTAAAACAAAATTAATTTTCTTGAATAGCCCATCAAATCCAACAGGTAGTTGTTACTCCAAAGATGAATTAATTGGCCTATCAAAAGTACTAATTGATTATCCGAATATTATAATTGCGGTTGATGATATTTATGAAAAGATTTATTGGGGTAAGACACCATTTTATAGCTTTGCAACGGTAGCGCCTGAATTAAAAAATCAAGTAGTCACTATTAATGGCGTCTCAAAATGCTACGCGATGACAGGTTGGAGGATTGGCTATGCAGGAGGACCGAAAGAAATAATTCGCGCAATGAAAACTATCCAAAGTCAATCTACGGGTAATCCATGTAGCATCTCTCAAATTGCAGCAATCACTGCATTAAATGGTGATCAATCATGCATAAAAACAATGAATACCGCCTATCAAGATCGAAATAATTTTCTAGTGGGAGCATTAAATACCATCCCAGGCTTTGAGTGCAAAAAAGCTGATGGTGCGTTTTATGCATTCCCAAAAGTAATCGATGCGATTACGCAAAAAGGGTTAAAAGATGATGTGGAATTAGCTGGCTTAATCCTTAAAGAGAGTGGTGTCGCGATCGTTCCAGGCACTCCATTTGGTGCGCCTGGCTATATAAGACTCTCTTTTGCCTGCTCTAAAGAAAATTTAATAGAAGCAATACATCGTATTAAAAAAATACTAATCTAGTATATAAAGTTATTATTAAAAACATTTTATGACGAATACTTGACTTGAGGGAGTGGCTGAATCAGAATCCTGATCCTGTCTTATTTATTTTGATCCCCGGTAGCTCAGTTGGTAGAGCGGTTGACTGTTAATCAACTTGTCGCTGGTTCGAGTCCGGCCCGGGGAGCCAATTTTTACGCTTATCTTGATCAGCACAAAAAATTAACCATTAGCTCCTTGTGCAAAGATGCTCTTAACTTAATATTTGATCAAGGCCAGTTATAAGTCGGTCTAATTCTTCATTTGTATTATAATGCGTCAATGAAATCCTGACAGCACCGTTATATTTATCTAACATCAGTAAGTCAGATAAACGACGAGCATGAAAATCACCGTATCTAATTCCTATCTTGTATTTATCCATAGCAAGGCAAATTTCATCAGAAAACATTTTATCAATCGTAAAAGCAATAGTTGGAACTCTAGTTACGTCACTGCCATTATCAATACCAATAATATTGCAGTCATTACGAGCTCTTAAGTAATCCAATAACTTGCAACATAAATTGGTTTCATGATCAGCTATTAAAGAAAATGCTCTTTCAATCTTTTCTCGACGCGACCCATCTGAACTTATCCGAGATCCTAGTTCAACCAAATAATCAACGATAGCACCCGAAGCATACGATAATTCATAATTTGCATTGCCTGGTTCCATTTTTGCAGGAATTTTTTCTTTCCCATAAAAATAATGATAAAGGTTATCGAGCTCTATCATGCGGTCCATACGGCAATATAATGCAGCATGGTGAGGGCCAAAAGTCTTATAAAGACTGAAAGCATAAAAGTCCACATCCCAGTCGATAACGTCAACAGCACGATGAGGCGCATAAGCAACAGCATCAACACAAACCATAGCGCCATGATCATGAATAAATTGTGTAAATTTCTTTACGGGATTAATTGTACCGACGATATTCGAAACATGAGTAAATGCGACTAACTTAGTTTTATCAGTAATAATTTTCTTTAGATCATCTAGATGAAGAGCTTGGGTATCAAGATTAATATCCCAAAATTTTATTATCACACCCAATTTTTCTAGCTCAAACCAAGGTCCAATATTTGATTCATGGTCCATTGATGTGACAATAACCTCATCACCCCTTTCAAATTGACCCGACAAAGATTTAGATAGAAACTGAAGCAGAACAGTTGCCGAGGGGCCAAAAACTATCTCTTCTGTATGTTTTGCATTAAATAATGTTGCTATATTGCGTCTTCCCTCGTTAAATGCAGCAGAGGCGGCCTGCGAGGGTTCATAGCTCCCTCCTAGCTGTACATTATTTGAATAATAGTATTCATTTATTTTGTCAACGCATCCTTTTAATATTTGTGTTCCTCCAGCGTTATCCATAAACGCCCATTCATTATCGAGAGCGGGAAACTGACTTCTCACAAAATCTATATCTAATGTCATCGATTTAACCTCTTACCGTCACTATTACTCATCATAATAATCATTCCTTTAGGATGCTTTTTAAAAAAGTTTGCGTACGTTGTACTCTAGAATTATCAAATATTTGTTTTGGGGTACCACTCTCAACAATAATACCATCATCCATGAAAATAATGTTATCGGCGACTTGTCTTGCAAAGGCCATTTCATGAGTGACGATAATCATAGTAACGCCCGTATTCGCAAGGCTTTTAATGACATCCAAAACCTCGCTAACCATTTCTGGGTCAAGTGATGAGGTTGGCTCATCAAATAATATAATTTTTGGCTTCATTGCTAAGGCTCGAGCAATCGCGACTCGCTGCTGTTGCCCACCTGAAAGTTGATAGGGATATTTATCAGCTTGATCTTTGATGCCAACTTTCTCAAGGAGATCATAGGCTATATTTTTGGCCTTATTTTGAGAGATTTTTGTTGCACGCATTGGGCCAAGCATAATATTTCTCAATATAGTCAGATGTGGAAAGAGATTAAAGTTTTGAAATACCATACCGACCTCTGTTCGGATATTTTTAAGGCTCCTTCCTTTTTTAACTAGATTTCCATTTACTATTATTTCTCCAGAATTATCATACTTTTCTAGATAATTAATGCATCTAATCAATGTAGATTTTCCAGAACCCGAAGGACCTATAATACAAAGTACTTCACCCTCATATATTTCTAAATTTATATCTCTAAGCGCACAAAAATCACCATAATGCTTGCTTACATTTTTGAGCTCTATTAATGATTTCATGATTGACCTCGAGAATTATATTTTTTCTCAAGGCGAGCTACCCATAAAATCATCGGCAGTAGCAATGCTAAATAAATTATCGCTGAAACAATCAAAGGGGTTGGGTTAGCTGCAATTGCTTGTGCTTGCGTGGCTTGCTTAAGTAGATCAGGTAGAGCTACGATAGAAGCTAGAGCAGTATCTTTTAGCACATTTATACAGTTATTAGTTAATGGTGGTACTACTATTTTTATAGCCTGAGGTAAAATTACATCTATCATTGCATGATAACGACTCAACCCGAGTGCTTTAGCAGCTTCAAACTGACCCTTAGGAATAGCCTCGATACCTGAACGAAAAATCTCTGCAAAATACGCTCCTGACACTACGACCAGAGAAAAAGCAGCTGCATTGAATGGTGATAACCTGATTCCAACAAATGGAAACGCATAAAATACTATAACTAATAACACTAGAAGTGGAATTGATCTAAAGATATTAATATAAGCCTTCGCTAGCATTTTTATAAAAATTGGAGAATACAATCTGATCAATGATAAGAAGAGACCCCAAATCAATCCAAGAACAATACTGATCAGGCCGAGCTGTATAGTTATATAAAAACCTTTGATAAGCATCGGATAGGTATCTAAAAATACCTGCTTATTAAAAAATGTTTCACTTAAATTTAGGCTTAATTTAACATCTGATGCTGGCATTTCCATGACCTTATAAGTCGAACTATTTGGATCTGCAAATTTACCAAACCATTTTTTATGCAAATTATTCAAGCTGCCATTTTGCTTCATCTCACTTATAACGTCATTTACCTCTATTACCAAGTCATTATTCTTACGAAGCATCATTGAATAATTACCGCCGGTTGATATTTTTTCTGTAACTTTTAAATTCGGCTTATCTTTCGTGTAATAAAGCAAAGCAGGAATATCGCTGATATAACCTGCAACTCTGCCGATTACCAAATCAAGCATCGCGGGGACAAGGCCCTCATATCTTCGAATTTCCGCAAATTTATATTTCTCTTTATTAGCTGTAGCCCAGATATCTCCGGTGGATCCAGTATCGACAGATACAATTTTTCCCTCGAGATCATAAAGATTTTTAATTTTACTATTATTGAGTACCGTTAAAGATTGGTCACTATCAAAATAAGGCTGGGTAAAAGAAACTGACTCTAACCGTTTCTCTGTAATGGTAATTGAAGAAATAGCTAAATCAATCCTACCAGATTGAACCGCAGCAAATAGTCCATTAAATGGAATATTAACTATATTTATTTTACGTTTAAGCTCGCTACCGATATGATTTATAAGATCTATCTCGAAACCAACGTATGTACCGTCTTTATCCTGGAATTCCCATGGGACATTCCCTATATTTGCCCCAACAATAATATTATCATCATCCATGTCTTGAGCGTACAGATCTAAAGGCAATAAAATCGCAAGAATAAATATCTTAATTATCAAAAAATTATGTCTTAAAATAATGCTCTCACAAAATTAGTTTAGTTGCTTGTGCCCTAATTATCGATCGCCTTTCTTTGGAGTAAAGAGTCAAATTTAACACTTAAAAACGGCCTCTGAGTTTCCCATTGTTTGCAACTAGGGCATTGCCAAAGAAGTTTTTGACTAGAAAAACCACACTCATTACATTGGTACCTTGGATTTGATGTTGCGAGTATCTTTAAACCTTGACGAATTTTTGTAACTGCTTCAGCTTTAGTGCTTGAATTAGCCTGGAAAACCTCATTAGCATCGATAAATGCTGAAAGCGCATTATCATCTTGTATATACTTCTCAACACATTGATCAATAGCGCCTGAACCTTTAATACCATTAACTATTGCTGTGTAAGCAACGAAATTTGTCATTTTTGCGTGCTTTTTGAGAATTAAAATTAACTTTGAATCAAACTCGAGCAATTTATTTTGCTTATTATACATATCAAACAACAAAGGTAATGACTCTGTAATCAAATAACTATTTTTAGTTAGAATATCAAAGTAAACATTAGTCGCAGAATCAAAGTCACCTAGAATCAAAGCAATTTTGGCGCTCACTAACTCCAATCGTAGAGTCTTTTTCTTATTATTTTTAATAGATTTTAATAATAAATTTGCTTTTTTATAATTTTTATCAACAATTTCTTCTTCAGCTAGCTCGCAAATATAATGAGATATCTGAAGCTCAAACGAATTATCGTTATTAATTTTATATGATTTTTGTGATGCATCTATAGCTTTTTGCCATTCTTTTTCTTGCTCATAAATTCCAATTAAATTACTTAGTGATTGTAATTTATATTCAGACTTATCCGATAGACGTATAAACAAAACTTCTGCGCGGTCAAGTAGTCCTGCATGCTGGTAATCTCTTGCCAGCGAATAGAATGCATGATTTCTCTGCTCATTAGATATATCGGGTCGTGCAATAATATTTTGATGGATTCTAATAGCCCGATTAACTTCACCTCTTTTTCGAAAAAGATTACCTAAGGCAAAATGCGTCTCGATTGTCGTACTATCTACTCTAACCATTTCCAAAAAATGCTCAACAGCTTGATCGGTCTGCTCATTAAGGAGAAAATTCAATCCTTTTAAGTAATCTATATTTAATGGCGGCTGCTCGTCACGCTCACCAAAATAACCCATAAGCCAGCCCGTTGCAGCTAGGATAAGAAAAATTGCTGCTAAAATAAAGGTTGATTCAGTTGGCATCTTCTAGGGGTTTGTTTCTTAATTGCTCAATTTCTGTATCTTTCTCTCTCAATAATGATCTAGATAAGCGGCGCTCATTTAGAAGCTTGAGGATATATAATGTGCAACATAAGACACCAAAAACCCATCCGGAAAAGAGAATTATAGCGAAAATGATACTTGCTGAAGAGGTAAATTGAATAAGCTCTAGATCAATCGATATTAGGTCAGAATTGTTATTATTAAACCATAACGTTGCGATAAATATAAAAATTATTACTAATAGTAGTGCTATTTTTTTTATCATTATATATAAATACAGGTATTTATTTATTTAAAATAAATTTTATTATCCTAAGTTCTTTAATGAGCATATGAATTATATTTATCCATTTATAACTTGATCTTTACCCTCATTTACCTGCAACTTAAGATCTTTTCCTGGTTTAAAGTGAGGGACATACTTCCCAGATAACGCCACGGGTTCACCTGTTTTTGGATTTCGTCCGATTCTAGCTGGCCGATAATGAAGTGAGAAGCTGCCAAACCCTCTAATTTCGATTCTTTCACCATAAGATAGAGATTCACTCATTAAACTTAATATATGTTTTACAGTCAACTCAACGTCTTTTGCTGGGAGGTGACTTTGTTTGTATACCATATTTTCAATAATTTCTGACTTTGTCATAATTTTCTTACCCTCATAATACATAGCTTCTTATATCATATTAGCAATAAACAGATGCTAGAGTAACCAGAAATAAAAAAATAACTATTTCTTAGTCATTTTCTCTTTTAACAGCTCTCCTAGTGATGTCGAACCTGAGGTTGAAGCTGATGAGTCCTTCTGGTAGCTCGATAAAGCCTCTTTTTCATCATGCTCTTCTTTTGATTTAATAGACAATGAAACTTGACGATTTTTTCTATCAATATTTATTATTTTCGCCTCTATATCATCACCAACTTTAACCATAGTTCTTGCATCTTCGACTCTTTCTTGTGATAGCTCAGAGACATGCATTGAAGCTGTCACGCCTTCTCCGATATCAACCAGAATGTTTTGCGCCTCTACCTCACTTACTTTGCCATTAATTAATGAGTTTTTTGGATGCTTAGATAACCAATCTGTAAACGGATCTTCATTTAATTGCTTAATACCTAGTGAAATTCGCTCTCTCTCAGAATCTATCGCTAAGACAGTAGCTTTTATTTCTTGACCTTTTTTATAATTATGAACTGCTTCTTCACCAGTCTCATCCCAAGAAAGATCAGATAAATGCACCAAGCCATCTATTCCGCCGTCAAGGCCAATAAATACACCAAAATCTGTAATTGATTTAATTTGGCCATTAACTGTATCACCCTTTTTGACTTTCTCTGAAAATTCAGCCCAAGGATTTTCTTGGCATTGCTTGACCCCTAATGAGATTCTACGTCGCTCTTCATCAATCTCCAGAACCATAACCTCAACTTCTTGACCTACTACAACTAATTTAGCAGGATTAACATTTCGATTAGTCCAATCCATCTCAGAAACATGAACCAAACCCTCAACCCCTTCTTCGATCTCTACAAAACAACCATAATCTGCAATATTTGTTATCTTGCCCATTAATTTTGTCTTAACAGGGTAGCGTGTTTTAATTGCATGCCAAGGATCTTCGCCTAGCTGTTTAATACCCAAAGATACTCTCTGTTTTTCTCGCTCATACTTAAGAATTTTTACATCTATCTCATCACCAACATTAACAATCTCTGATGGGTGCTTTACTCGCTTCCATGCCATGTCAGTAATATGTAACAAACCATCAATTCCACCAAGATCAACGAAAGCACCATAATCGGTTAAATTCTTTATTATTCCTTTTACAGTTATACCCTCTTGAATATTTTCAAGTAGTTCTGCTCTTTCTGCACTGTACTCAGATTCTACTACAGCCTTTCTTGATACAACGATATTGTTTCGTTGCTTATCTAATTTAATAACTTTGAATTCTAAAGTTTTACCTTCGAGATAAGAAGGATCTCTTACAGGTCGGACATCAACAAGTGATCCAGGAAGGAAAGCTCTAATGCTATCGATTTCTACTGTAAACCCACCCTTAACCCTGCTACTAATAAGGCCTTCTATGACTTCACCTTTGTCGTGAGCCTCTTGAAGGTTAATCCATGATCTTGCTCTAACGGCTTTTTCTCTAGAGAGTCGTGTCTCACCAAAACCATCCTCAACAGCATCAAGCGCAACCTCAATTTCGTCACCAACTGATATATCATCCTTCTCTGATTGAAATTGCTCTATCGGGATAACTGCCTCAGATTTGAGGCCCGCAGATACAACTACAACATCACTATTTATTTCTACTATAGTGCCTTTTATGATGGTGCCAGGTTTTATGTTTTGACTAGCAAAAGTCTCTTCAAATAATTCAGCAAAACTTTCAGACATTTTATATTCCAAAGAATTTATATTAGATTAAATTCTTATTATTTCGCTAAGCAACGTCCTTGCTACCAGCGGTTACCAAAATTATCCTTACATCTTGTAAGAAACTGTTTTACATAAATTTAATCAATTTGTAAATTCATGTAATTTAATAATTTCCTCAGATACTTCTTCTATTGACATATTGCTTGAATCAACAATGCTTGCATCAATGGCCGGAACTAAAGGTGCATGCTCTCTCTCTTGATCTTGCTTATCACGAATAGAAATATCTCTTGAAACGGCCGTGAGGCTAACATTAATGCCATGTTCTTTCAACTGTTTGTATCTTCTTTTTGCCCTCTCTTTTAGGCTTGCCGTTAAAAATATCTTCAAATCAGCTTCAGGAAAAACAACCGTACCCATATCCCGCCCATCCGCTACTAACCCTGGAGATTCAATAAAGCTTCTTTGTAAGATCATCAGAGCCGATCTAACATTAGGATAGCTAGCAATAAGTGATGCATCAATACCGCATTTTTCAGTCCTTATTTGGCTCGTAACATTCTCATCATTTAAATAAATTAATTGCCCGCCATCAGCAGAGATGTCAAAATTTATTTTTAGTAACGGGAGTATATTTGTCACATCATTTTCATTGTTAATATTTGATTCATATTTTCTTAGCGCGTGAGCGGTAATTCTATATAAAGAACCACTATCTAAAATTTTCCAACCTAGTATATTTGCAACCCTTCTAGAAATAGTTCCTTTCCCCGAACCACTGGGGCCATCTATAGTTATAATGGGTATGCTCATTAAATTATTTGGCCCGTCTTTCTTTTGGCTCTTGGGTAGAAATAGTAACTCCTATCTCTCGCATAAGATTGATAAACCCAGGAAAAGAAGTATCGATATTCTTAATGTCTTTTATTTTTATTGAATCATTTGCCCCTATTGCTGCAACCGCAAATGACATTGCAATTCGATGATCCCCATAACTATCGATCTCACCGCCAGTAAATTTACTATTAGTAATAATTACACCGTGCTCTTGCTCTTCAATTGAAACACCTAAATTTTGCATCCCTTCGCACATTGATTTTATTCTATCACTCTCCTTATAACGCAATTCATCAATTCCACTTATTCTTGTAACGCCTTGGGCATATGCAGCCAAAATAAATATTATAGGGAATTCATCTATTGCTAGAGAAACAAGACTAGGATTATCAATATCAATACCTATTAAATGAGAAGGACTAATGTGAATATCAGCTACCGACTCACTCCCAAATGACCTGATATCTCTAAGGTTAATTTTAGCACCCATTTGTTTGATAATAGTTAAGAAGCCAATTCTAGTTGGGTTTATCCCAACATCACGAAGAATTAATGATGATTTTTTTGATATTAAAAATGCAGCTATCAAAAATGCAGCTGATGAAAAATCACCGGGAATCTGCATGTCCAGTGATTGTAATTGCTGCGGTCGTTTGATTACTATCTTATTATCATGATTTGAGATACAGCATCCCATTGCACCTAACATTCGCTCTGAGTGATCTCTTGTGATGCTAGGTTCAATTATTGTCGTTTCACCATTAGCATAAAGGGATGCAAGTAGAATAGATGACTTGACTTGCGCACTTGCCTGAGGCATTTCACACAGAATACCCGTGATATCTTTATTGCCTTTTATGGTTAAAGGAAGGCAGCCCGAAGAACTTTGAATTTCTGCACCCATTTCTTTTAAAGGTCTAATGATTCGACTCATTGGTCTTCTTGATAAAGACGCATCACCCGTCAATACTGAATCAAATCTTTGGGCAGATAATAATCCAGCCAGGAGTCTTGCGGCAGTTCCCGAGTTTCCTAAATCAATTGGGGTAAGTGATTCTTCTAACCCCATTAATCCGACGCCATAGACTATTAAATCAGTATCATTTTGCTCAATTTTTACCCCCATTTTCACAAAAGCTTCAAGAGTAGCCAAACAATCATTACCCACTAGAAACCCAGTAAAATGAGAAACTCCATCTGCAATTGCGCTAAAGATCAGCGCTCTATGTGATATGGACTTATCACCAGGTACAAAAATCTCGCAATCTTTTAATTCGGAGGGTGAAGCGTAAAAATTCATAAATATATTTTTACTAATTTATCGCTTTTGGATACGCGCCTAGAATTCGAAATAATGAACAATTTTTTTGCACTTCTGCTAACACAGATATTAAAGATGAATCATCACTGTGGCCATCAAGATCAAGAAAGAAAACATAGTCCCAGTTCTTTTTATGTGAAGGCCGTGATTCGATTCTTGTTATATTAATGCTGTTAGTTGAAAAAGGCTCAAGAATTGAATGAAGAACACCCGCCTCAGTTTTTGTTTCATCCGCTGACAGCAAAATCGTAGTTTTATCATCGCCGCTCATCGTAATCTTATCTCTACCAATCACCAAGAAACGTGTTGTATTATCGGAACGATCTTCGATATTTCTAGTTAAGATATGAAGGTTATATATATCAGCGGCGGTATCTCCTCCAATTGCGGCGGTCCCCTTTTCATCCCTCGCTCGTCTAGCGCCGACAGCATTACTACTGACGCCAATCAACTCGACTTCTGGAAGATATTCTCGAACCCACCCTCTACACTGAGCTAATGCTTGCTCATGAGCGCAAATTCTTTTTATCTTATTAAGGTCTTTCATTTGACCAATCAGGTGATGCTCGATCCTAAGTTCAATTTCTCCGCAAATTTTAAGCGGTGAAGAGAGAAACATATCAAGTGTATTATTCACGGTTCCTTCCGTAGAATTCTCGATAGGGACGACCCCAAAATCAGCAGAGTGGCTTTCTACTTCATGAAAAACTTCATCTATAGCACCATAAGGTAGCGCCCTAACTGAGTGTCCAAAATGCTTATAAACAGCGCCCTGAGTAAAAGTACCCTCAGGACCAAGAAAGCCTATTTTTAAGGGCTCTTGCTGAGCCAAGCAAGCTGACATAATCTCTCTAAAGAGCCGAACCATTTCTTCGTCTTTTAATGGCCCTTGGTTTCTTTCGAGAACGGATCTGAGTACCTCAGCCTCACGCTCTGGTCGATAGAAATCAGTTGAAATTCCATTTTTTTTCTTTGATAACCCGATATTTTTAGCAAGCTCAGCTCTTTGATTTATTAAGCTTTGAATCTGAGTATCAATTGAATCAATACTCTCTCGAATATTGGTTAAATTCATTGCCTTTGATTTGTCTTTTTTGCTCATTTGTCTAATTTGAAGTTAAAATAAATGTATACGCTAACATGTTGTAATTAAATATAAAAATATTAATTCAAGCACGGCCAAGGTTACGTACCGCAAGTACACCTTCTATGCTAAAAATTTGATTGATAATTATATCTGGGATTTCTGCATCTAAATCAACAATTGTATATGCAAGATTACCAAAAGACTTGTTCAATAAATCTTCAATATTTAATCCAGCCGAAGCTAAACATGCTGATATCTGTCCAACCATATTTGGAATATTTTTATTAGCAATAGTTAACCTATAAGCATTCATCCTTGGTAATGCAGCACTTGGAAAATTAACAGAAAAATTAATATTTCCATTTACTAAGTAATCTTTGAGATTTTCGGCGACCATGATCGCGCAATTTTGCTCGGCCTCAATTGTTGAAGCCCCAAGATGAGGCAAAGCAACAACCTTTTCATGCCTAATCAAAAGTGGTTCAGGAAAATCACACACGTAACTCCTTAAACTACCATCATCCAATGCACTCAATACATCCTCAGAACTTATGACTCCAGCTCTAGAGAAATTTATTAGAATTGAATCTTTTCTCAATAAATTTAAACATTTTTTACTGATTAAATTCTTTGTTTCAGTAATTAATGGGACATGAATAGTTACCGCATCTGACCTTCTAAAAATATCATCCAAATTCTCCACCTTCTCTACGCCAGACGATAATTTCCAAGCATTATTAACTGTAACTTTCGGATCAAAGCCGATCACCTTCATCCCTAACGCCAGTGCTGCATTAGCAACATGAACACCTATTGCGCCTAGACCTATCACTCCAAGTGTTCTGCCAGGTAACTCGATGCCAGCAAATTGTTTTTTTCCAGATTCAATTAATTTCTTTAACTCATCGCCGTCACAATCAATCGAGCGAACGAAATCTCTAGCATTACAAATATTTCTTGCAGATATTAATAATGCGGCAATTGTTAATTCTTTTACTGCATTGGCATTTGCTCCTGGTGCGTTAAAAACAGGGATACCGCGATCACTCATCAAATCTATTGGAATGTTATTTACGCCCGCACCAGCTCTTGCAATTGCTTTGACTGAGCTTGGAATCTCATAACCATGCAAGTCAAAAGACCTTAGAATGATTGCTGCTGGGTTATCCGCCTTGTCAGTCAAACTATAATCTTCACCGGGAAATCTATCCAGACCTTCTCTAGCAATGTTATTTAATATTTGAATTTTATGCATAATGTATTTGATATTTAAATATTTTTAATCTCGAATTTATCCATAAATGCGATAAGCTCATTAATTGCATCGATACCTATAGCATTATATATCGATGCCCTCATACCGCCAACACTTCGGTGCCCTTTTAAATTGACCAGACCTGCTTGATTTGATTCATATAGGAACTTTTCCTCTAGTGATTTATCCTTTAGTAAAAATGGAACATTCATTCTCGAACGGCAACTCTCATTAACGGGATTATAATAAAGCTTTGATTGATCAATATACTGATAAAGTACTTCAGATTTTTTTATATTAATCCTCTCAATAACGCTCAAGCCACCCATGTCAATCAAGTATTCAAAAACGAGTCCGGCGGCATACCACGAAAAAGTTGGTGGAGTATTCGACATCGATCCAGAGTCAACATAAGTTTTATAATTCATAAGGCTAGGAATATCCTCTGCAGCCTGCCCCACTAAATCATCTCTAACGATGACCAATGTGAGACCCGCAGGGCCAATATTCTTTTGCGCTCCTGCATATATCAACCCGTAATCAGAAACATTTATTTCCCTTGAAAGAATAGAACTAGACATATCTGAAACAATTGGAATGTGATTTGATTTTGGCATAAAGTTATATTCCACGCCGCAAATAGTCTCATTTTCAGTAATATGCAGATAAGCCGCTTCAGAATCTTTATTCCAGTCACTTTCGTTGGGTATTGTAGTGTAGTTAACATCTTTTGAATCACACACAATATTAACTTGATTGTATTTAGAAGCTTCTTTTGCTGCTTTTTTGCCCCAACCTCCTGTAATAGCAAAATCCACAATTGTGTTTCTCTTAGCTAAGTTAAGGGCTACCATTGAGAACTGAAGAGTCGCACCACCCTGCAAGAATAATACATGGTAATTATCTGGAACATTAAGCAACAATCTAAGATCAGATTCAGCTTTTTCAGCTATACGAGTGAATGATTCACCCCTATGGCTTGCTTCCATGACAGACATTCCGTTGCCATCCCAGTTAATCAAATCACTTTGAATTTTAATTAGAACTTCTAGAGGCAAGGCGCTTGGACCTGCAGAAAAGTTATGAACTCGAGACATCAATCTAAACCCTTTAACTCGTGTGTATGAGGACCATAATTAAATCAGTCATCATCGTCACCCTCATCATCCTCATCACCCTCAATCGCTTCTATCCCAGCTAAACCTACTAATTTTTGATCGCCTGTCAGCTTGATTAGTGTCACACCTTGGGTGTTTCTACCCACAACAGAAATACCTTCAACCGGAGTTCTAACCAAGGTTCCATTTGAACTAATCAGCATTATCTCATCATCTTCATTAACCTGAAGAGCGCCCACAGTCAATCCATTTCTATCAGAGGTTTTAATTGCAATAACACCCTGACCACCACGTTTTTGTGTTGAAAACTCATCAATTTTTGTTCTTTTTCCATACCCATTTTCTGTTGCGGTAAGGAGTAACCCATCGTTTACAATACATAGAGAAATGACCATAAAATCTTTTTTCAAACGTATGCCACGAACGCCAGAAGCTGTTCTGCCTGTAGCTCTTACATCTTTCTCATTGAATTTAATTGCCTTGCCGTTATTCGCCACTAGAAGAACCTCATTCTCTCCATTGGTTATAGCGACATCAATCAAATCATCATCTTTGAGACCTATAGCTATAATACCGTTTGATCTAGGTTTTGAAAACATCCTAAGAGGGGTCTTTTTTACAGTCCCGTTACTTGTTGCCATAAAGACAAACGCATCTTCAGTGAACTCTCTAATCGGCAATACAGCACTAATTCTCTCATCATCATCAAGAGGCAATAGATTAATTATTGGCT
>Ga0308001_10000565_pt1 | contig 17313 bp, 10 predicted proteins | sample Neamet5_FD_203167 | JGI IMG/M metagenome (GOLD analysis project Ga0308001, IMG submission 203167) | Marine microbial communities from water near the shore, Antarctic Ocean - #5 | ecosystem: Environmental > Aquatic > Marine > Unclassified | place: Southern Ocean | collected 2014-06-04
CTTTTTTTGGCTGTTTTGTGTTCTTATATTTTACCGCAATTGAAGCCTTTATTCCTAAAACCTCCAACCCTCTTTCTACGGTCAATCTATTTAAATTTATATGCGCTCCCTTTGAGCTTCTACTTGCTACACTTAATACAATATTATTAGAATTAGATTGGCTAGAAATAGCATATGTAGGCTTATTTTCATCTAAAGATAATTTATCAAAAATGCCATTACCATCTGTAAAAATAAAATTAACTTCTGAATCATGTTTTGATTCTAAAAGATCATACAATGCAATACCTTCATATCTTGTGTCTAATAACGCTTGCTTTAATGTGTTCCAATCTGATTCTATAACGGCATACGTTTCGTTAACCTCTATATTATTTGAAAAAGAAACCAATCGTACGTTGATATTTTGGACACTTTTAAAATATGCGTCTAAAAACCCTAGCTCCTTTTCAAGGTTCTTATCATTCATCGATAAAGAAGCATCCCAATAAATAGTTACTGCTTTCTCTGGATTAATTTTTTGCTTTTCTGCGGATGAAAACGCTGTCTGAAAAATGAACAAACAACTAACGAAGACTAAAATAAAATGTTTCATAACGGTGTATATGTGTGATGGTGTTTTTTTGACAAAAGATATAAATATAGCAAAAATAATACCAAGTTTATTATCCTAAAAATCTCTCCTTCTACTCTTTCTTAATTGCACTTAAAAGAAACTTCATAAAAAAAGCCAACTCGTTAAAGTCAGCTTTTTCTATTTGTACAGGCGGAGAGACTCGAACTCTCACACCTTGCGGCACTAGATCCTAAGTCTAGCGTGTCTACCAATTCCACCACGCCTGCATTTTATACTGAACTTGTTCCAGTAAAAGGAGTGCAAATATAAACATTACTTAGAAATTGCAAAGAAGTTCTTTAATAATTTTACTATTTTTGATTCCCAACAAAAAAACACCATGCAAAACAGCAAAGAATATATTGAAAATCATAAAGATAGGTTTATTAATGAGCTTATCGAATTATTAAAAATCCCATCTGTAAGTGCAGATCCTGCATTTAGTCAAGATGTATTACATACAGCAGAAGTTGTAAAAACAAGTCTTGAAAAGGCGGGTTGCGATATCGTTGAAATCTGTGAAACTCCGGGATACCCAATTGTATATGGAGAAAAAATCATCGACCCCAATTTACCTACCATATTAGTCTACGGTCATTACGATGTTCAGCCTGCAGATCCTATAGAATTATGGGATTCACCACCATTTGAACCTGTAGTCAAAAAAACAGAAACACATCCGCAAGGAGCCATTTTTGCACGTGGCGCTTGTGATGATAAAGGGCAAATGTATATGCATGTAAAAGCATTAGAATACATGACGGAAACAGGAAATTTGCCTTGTAATGTGAAATTTATGATTGAAGGTGAAGAAGAAGTTGGCTCTGAAGGGTTGGCTTGGTTTGTGGAAAGAAATCATGAGAAGTTAGCCAATGATGTTATTTTAATTTCTGATACCGGAATGATTGCAAATGACATTCCGTCAATTACAACTGGCTTAAGAGGATTGAGCTATGTAGAAGTAGAAGTTACTGGACCAAATAGAGATTTACATTCAGGATTATATGGAGGAGCAGTTGCAAATCCTATTAATATTCTTACAAAAATGATTGCTTCGTTACATGATGAAGACAATCACATTACCATTCCTGGTTTTTATGACAGAGTAGAAGATTTATCTACAGAAGAAAGAGCTGAAATGGCAAAAGCACCATTTTCTTTAGACAACTATAAGAAGGCCTTGGATATTGAATCTGTTTATGGAGAAAAAGGATATTCTACCAACGAACGTAATTCAATTAGACCCACATTAGATGTAAACGGAATTTGGGGTGGATATACTGGTGAAGGTGCAAAAACAGTCATTGCATCAAAGGCATTTGCTAAAATATCAATGCGTTTAGTTCCAAATCAAGATTGGAGAGAGATTACACAATTATTCGAAACTCATTTTGAAAGCATCGCTCCAAAAGGGGTAACTGTAGTCGTTAAACCACATCATGGAGGTCAAGGATATGTTACTCCAACAACAAGTCTTGGATATAAAGCTGCGAGCAAAGCGTATGAAGCAACTTTTGGAAAAACACCAATTCCACAGCGTAGTGGAGGAAGTATTCCTATTGTTTCATTATTTGAAAAAGAATTAAAAAGTAAAACTATTTTAATGGGCTTCGGATTGGATTCTGATGCAATACATTCTCCAAATGAACATTTTGGAATCTTTAATTACTTAAAGGGAATTGAAACTATTCCGTTGTTTTATAAATACTATACAGAACTATCCGCAAATAAGTAATCCCATGAAAAAAACATTTAAAAAAGCAGGTTTGGTTGTAATAACGATGCTGCTTGTAATGGCATGTGTTACCTCAATCGAAAAGAAACAACGCACGGCAGATGATTACAAAAACGCCGCCAAATTTATGCAACGTAGTTGGTACGGAATGGTGAACAATCAAATTACTTCTCAGAATTGGACTGACGATGCTATATTGGTCTATTCTAAAGAAACCAAAGACGGAACTGAATTTATTTCTGTAAATGCAAAAACAAAAGAAAAATCAACAATTAAAGAGTATACAGTTCCTAAAGCAACATCGAAATATGCAAAAGCAACCAGAATTGAACATGTTTCTCCAAACGGTAAATTAGCTGCATACATCAACGATTACAATTTATGGGTACGTGATTTATCAACCAATAAAAGAACGCAACTTACTTTTGATGGAAAGAAAGATTATGGATATGCAACCAATAATGCTGGCTGGATAAAAGCGGACAATGCTGTTTTAAAATGGTCTCCAAATTCTGATAAGATTGCAACATTTCAGCAAGATGCTCGTGGTGTTGGAGAAATGTATTTAACCTCTTCTAATGTTGGCCACCCAAGATTAGAAGCATGGAAACATCCATTGCCAGGAGATGAAATAATCTTTACTATTGAGCGTATAATTATTCATTTAGGAACAACCCCTAAAACGGTTCGTTTAAAAATGGACAAAGATTTTCAGAGAGGTTCAACTACAGATCATATTGCTGGTCGCAGCGGAATATTATTAGATGCACAATGGAATAAAGACGGAACTCGATTTGCGTTCGTTTCTGGCTCTAGAGATCATAAAGTTGCTCATTTACAAATTGCAAATACCAAAACCGGTGCAGTTAGATCTATACATAAAGAAACTGTTGCTACGTATTATGAATCTGGTGTAGGTGCAGAAAACTGGCGTGTTCTTTTTGACTCTAACGAGTTTATTTGGTATTCAGAAAAATCTGATTGGGGTCACATTTACTTATATGACTTAACAACTAAAAAGCTAAAGAATAATATCACCTCTGGTGATTGGCTTTTAAAACAAATAAGACATGTAGATCAAAAATCTAGAGAAATCTATTTTACTGCTGGCGGAAAAGAAGAAGGAAACCCATACCATGAGTATTTCTACAAAGTTGATTTTGATGGAAAGAAAATCACCAATTTAACTCCAGATAAAGGACATCATTCGGTAAGCTCTAACCCTTCAAAAACCTTCTTTGTTGATACGTATTCTACAACGTCTACTCCACCTATTTCTGTTTTAAGAAATGCAAATGGAGAAAAAATAGCGGACTTAGAAATTACCGACATTACAGCATTAAAAGCCAAAGGATGGATAGCTCCAATTGAATTCAGCGCAAAAGCAAGAGACAATAAAACAGCTGTATATGGTAAGCTATTTTTACCTTCAAGCTATGATGAAAGCAACTCTTATCCCGTATTAAATTATATTTATCCTGGCCCACAATCTGGAAGTATTAGAAGTTTTGGATTTAGCCCTGTTAGTAGAGATTTTCAAGCTGTTGCAGAACTAGGCTTTGCTGTAGTTGCAGTTAATTCAATGGGAACTCCAGGAAGATCAAAATCTTTTCATGATTTTTATTATGGAAATATGGGAGATAATGGATTGCTAGATAATATCACAGCCATCAAACAATTAGCACAACAATACAAAGGAATGGATCTTGACCGTGTTGGTATTTGGGGACATTCTGGTGGAGGTTTTGCTTCTACAAGAGCCGTATTTGCCTATCCAGATTTTTATGATGTAGCAGTTTCTGGAGCAGGAAATCACGACAATAGAAACTACGAAGCTGATTGGGGAGAAAAATGGCAAGGATTATTGACTGAAGGAAAAGATGATGGAACTACGAGTTACGACAACCAAGCGAATCAGTTACTTGTTGGTGATTTAAAAGGGAAATTATTGATCACTCATGGAGCAATGGATAACAATGTTCCGCCTTCTAATACGATGTTGGTTGTTGAAGAGTTAATCAAAGCAAACAAAGATTTTGACATGATCCTATTTCCAAATCAAAGACATGGTTATGGAAATATGACCAATTATATGACCCGTAAACGTTGGGATTATTTTGTTACGCATTTGCGCAATGAAGTCCCTCCTAAAGAATTTGATTTAGCAAATTTTAAATAATAAAAAAAAGCCACTCAAACGAGTGGCTTTTTTTTATTTTATAAAGTAGGCATTTTTAATATAGTCTACTTTTGGGAACTTCTCTCTTAAAAATGTATTTCCGTATTTATTTATAGAATCTTGTCTACGACCTAATCTATCTCCGTACCCATCATAGAATTTTAGCACAACTTCTTTACCTGCAATTACTTTTGCGATTACAGGGAATCCTTTTACGCCAGAATACGCTAACTCATCTAACCTGTGGTTATCCTTTAAATTGATAAATATTTGATTAGAACGCGTCTTCACGCCACCTCTAGCAAATGAAATTGACATTGCTTCATTCTTAGCCAATACAGGCTCATCATCAACTCCGAATTTTCTCCAACTTTTATTGATTAAGGCATCATTATGAATACCGAATTGAGCAACAAACTTTGGCACGACTCTATAGATAGCCATATCATCATAATACCCATTCTTAATTAATTGATACAATCTATCAACGCCTTTTGGAGACCAAGCTCTTCTAGCAACAATATCAAAATTTCCTTTAGTAGTTTCAAAACGTGCCTTAAAAGTTAATGGTGCTTTTTTTGTCAACCATTTTTCGTTGAATTTTTTAGGCGCGCAAGAAGCAATTAAAACAATCGCTACTAGTAACAGTATTCTCTTCATATTGTCTTTTTGATTGGTGCTTTTTTTGGTTGAGGTAAATGTATTGAAACCTCTTTCTAATCAATACCTACACAAACGTCACTTCAAATGAATTGACCATGTAAGAGTTATTCCTTATCAGGCATTTTCTTTACAAAATCTGTAATAATTACAATTTGAGTAGGCCCAACTTTACCTTCAATATGTTTAGCATTTTCATGATCTAAAGAAATTCTACGAACAGCTGTTCCTTGTTTTGCAACCAAACTAGATCCTTTTACTTTTAAATCTTTTATTAAAACTACAGAATCTCCAGCTTGTAAAATAGCACCGTTTGCATCTCTATGAATTATTTTTTCGCTATCATCTAAATGATCTCCTGATTCTTTTGCAAAACGTAAATCTGCATCTTCTAAATACAACATATCTAACATATCTTGTGGCCATCCTTCATTTCTCAATCTAGATAACATTCTCCAAGCAATCACTTTTACAGCTCTATATTCACTCCACATAGAATCGTTTAAACAACGCCAGTGATTTGCATCTGTATTTTCTGGGTTGTCTATCTGATCAACACAAGTACTACATGCCAACACACTTCCATCAACTCCGCTACCACCAACAGTAGAAGTTGGTTTCATCTCATAAACTGATAAATCAGCTGTTGCTGCACATAATTCACATTGCTTTCCACTTCTTTCCTCTAAATCTTGTAATACGCTCATTTTGTTTTGTTTTAAAAAACAAAAATACATTTATTAAACCCCAAACACAACTCCAATTATTCTTAATAATTACCCTTATCTTTAAACTTCAAAATAACATGGTGGAATTAAAATCTGAACGACTCATCCTTTCTAAATTTACTAAAAATGACGCTTCCTTTTTTTACGAATTGGTAAACGATCCGGCATGGAAGCAATATATTGGAGATAGAAATGTCAATACTATTTTAGCTGCTAAAAAATATTTAGAAGACAACGTCATTCCGAGTTATGATACATTTGGTTTTGGTTTTTATATTGTGAGGTTAAAAGAAGACAACACTTCAATTGGCATGTGCGGACTGATCAAAAGAGATTGGATGGATTATGTGGAGATTGGATATGCTTTTTTAGCAGAATACCGAGGAAAAGGATATGCGATTGAATCTAGTATCGCCACTAAAAATTACGCAAAAGAAAAACTAAACATTCCTCAAATAGCTGCAATTACTAATATTGACAATGAAAAATCCGGCATTTTACTAAATCGTTTAGGACTAGAATTCTCTAAACTAATTTCTTATCCTGGTGAAAACAAAAAATGCAGATTGTATTTGGAGAAGTAATTACAACTCCAACGACGTAAACTGAAACGAATCTCCATTAAACAACCCTTTATCACTAAGCTTTAAAGACGGAATTACCAATAGCGCCATAAAAGACAAACTCATATAAGGTGCACGCAAAGTGCTTCCCATTTCTTTAGCCATCGCATCTAATTCTGCATAGGCTTTTCCAATTTCCACTGCACTCTTATCTGACATAATTCCTGCAACGGGTAACGAAACAATTTTGGATGTTGTTTCAGTAACTGCACAAACGCCGCCTTTATTTTCAATCAATAAATTAACTGCTTTACAAATCAATTCGTCAGAAACTCCAATTGCAATAATATTATGAGAATCGTGCCCAACAGAACTCGCGATTGCCCCTTCTTTGATTCCGAAATTTTTGATAAACGCAATTGATGGATCTGCATTTTTATACCGATTTACAACCGTCATTTTTAAGACATCATTCTTTGTATTTGAAACTAAATTACCATTTACAATTAATGATTCTGCTTCAACTTCATTGGTTACTAATTCGCCGTCCAGCACTTCTATTACACGAATTTTCTTTGCAGAAGATTTGAACTCAAAATTAGAAACAACTTTAAAATCTGTATCAAAATTATTCAACACTTCAAAGTCAACTGATTTTATAAATGATGCACCACTTTTAGCAACCAACGCTCCATTTATATAGGTTTCTAATACGTTGAAGTTCTCTAAGTTTTCAACGGTAATAAAATCAGCATCATCACCAATTTGCAACAAACCAACATCTAAATTATAATGCTTTACTGGATTTATACAAGCAACTTGCAATACATCAAAAACATTCATTCCTTTTGCGACTGCTCTTTCACATAATTGATTGATATGCCCAACCAATAAATCATCTGGATGTTTATCATCAGAACAAAACATCATATTTTCAAAATGAGTAGGTAGCAACGCTATTAAAGCTTCAAAATTTTTGGCTGCACTTCCTTCACGGATAATTACTTTCATTCCTTTCTGCAGCTTCTCTAACGCTTCATCATAGGTAAAACACTCGTGGTCTGTAGAAATTCCTGCCGATATGTATTTGGTAATATTATCACCACGCAAACCTGGTGCATGACCGTCTACTGGCTTCTTATAGTGTTTTGCCCAAGCAATCTTTTTCAACACCTCTTCATCATCAAACAACACTCCTGGATAATTCATCATTTCTGCCAAATATTTAATATCTGGGTTCGCCATCATTTTTTTGATATCCTCAGAATCAATAACAGCTCCTGCGCTTTCAAAAGAAGTTGCAGGCACACAAGAGGGCGCTCCAAAATTGAATTTGAACGGAACTTTCTTTCCGTTTTCAATCATAAAGTCAACACCTTTTACTCCTAAAACATTGGCTATTTCATGGGGGTCAGAAACGGTAGCAACGGTTCCGTGAACAACGGCAATTTTAGCAAACTCAGAAGGCACCAACATAGAACTTTCTATGTGAATATGTGCATCAACAAAACCTGGAAGAATAAAACTCTCTACTGAATGACTTGCTTCTTTTATCGAAGAAATTTTCCCGTTTAGAACCGTTATTTCTCCTTTATAAATTCGTCTGTTTTCTATGTCTACTATATTTCCTTGTACAATCATTTTCTTTCTGTTTCTGCCAACAAATTTACAAAGAAAAACAGGGAACCAATAGATTATTTTATCGGATCTGTTTTTCTAAAAATTAAAAGAAGTAAATTGATCCAATTGATAGTATGTTAACCAAGTATTCGCAAATGTTACGCGAATACACGTTAAAATGTTATTATTTCAAGCCTTTTACCTATTTTTATCCTATGGACAACATCAAACAAATTAGCACTGAATTTATTGAAGAAAACACCAATTTCTTGGAATTGATTTCTGAAATAAAACAATATTTTTCTTCTAATGAAGTGATTGTTCCAATGCGTCATCATCACGACTTTCCAAATCCAGAAGTACAGGCTGATTCTACGTTATTGTTGATGCCTGCCTGGAACCCAAGTAAAAATGCTGGAGTAAAAATTGTAACTGTAAGTCCAGAAAACGGGCAATTTGATTTACCTTCTATTCAAGGAACTTATATTTATTTTGATGCCATAAAAGGATCCATAAAAGCAATATTAGAAGCCAAAAGCCTAACGGTAAAAAGAACTGCTGCTGCTTCTGCTTTAGCATCTTCCTATTTATCAAGAAAAGACGCATCCTCTCTATTAATGATTGGAACCGGAGCGCTGTCTATCAATTTAATCAAAGCACACGCTGCTGTTCGCCCAATAAAAGAAGTATTTATTTGGGGTCGTAATTTTGAGAAAGCAACCACTATTTGTGCCGTTTTAAAAAATGAAAACTTTACAGTTACCCCTATAAAAACCATAGAAGAAAAAATAGCAGAAGTCGCTATTATTTCTTGTGCTACATTGTCAAAAACACCCCTTGTTTTAGGGAAGTATTTAAAAACGGGGCAACACATTGATTTGGTTGGCGCTTATAAAAAAGACATGCGAGAAGCAGATGATGAAACAATTTCTAAAGCATCTGTTTATGTAGATACTTTTCAAGGTGGATTGAAAGAAAGCGGTGATATTGTAACTCCGTTGCAAAACGGAACGCTGAAAGAAGAAGATATCAAAGCAGATTTATTTCAATTGTGTTCAAATCAAAAAGCAGGAAGAGGTACAAAGGAAGAAATTACAGTTTTCAAATCTGTTGGCCATGCTTTAGAGGATTTGGCAGCTGCGAATTATTATTACAACAAATATTCAAATGAGTAAAACGTATCAAAATATACTTTCAAAAACAGATTTTACACCAAATATAGATTGGTTACAAATCAAAACCATAGACATGCACACAGGTGGTGAACCTCTGCGGGTTATTGTTGATGGGTTTCCAGAATTAAAAGGGAATTCCGTTTTAGACTATAGACGCTATTGCAAAGAAAATGTTGATTATTTACGAACAGCATTGCTGTTTGAACCCCGTGGACATGCAGATATGTATGGCTGTATTTTAACACCACCAAACGATGATGATGGCGATTTCGGAATTATTTTTTTGCACAACGAAGGGTATTCAACAATGTGTGGCCATGCAATTATTGCGATTTCTACATTGGCCATTGAAATGAAGTGGGTTGCCGTAAAAGAAGGAGATAACATTCTTAAAATTGATGCGCCTTGTGGAAGAATTACTTCTTTTGCACATGTTAAAAACGGACAGGTAACCGGAGTTCGTTTTCATTGTGTGCCAAGTTTTGTTGTTGGGTTAGATAGAACTGTAAACGTGGAAGGATTAGGGAAAGTGACGTATGATTTGGCGTATGGAGGTGCTTTTTATGCCTATGTAGACATGGCTAAAAATAATTTTGGTTTTGATTTAAGCAGCGCTTCTTACAGTGCATTAATTACCAACGGAATGAAAATAAAAAATGCGGTCATAAAAGCGGACAAAGAAATTATACATCCTTTTGAAGAGGATTTAAGTTTTAATTACGGAACTATTTTTATAGATAATAAAAAACAATCCTCTGGAGTTGACAGTAGAAATGTCTGCATTTTTGCTGAAGGAGAAGTAGATCGTTGCCCTACTGGTTCTGGAGTTTCAGGTAGAATGGCAATTCACAAAGCAAGAAAAGAAATTGACTACGGAGAAACCATTACCATTGAAAGCATTACCGGTTCGGTATTCAAAGGTTCTGTGATTTCTGAAGAAGATTACGGACCGTTTAAGGCTGTTATTCCACAAGTAGAAGGAAATGCATACATCACAGGAATGCACACTTTTGTAATAGACCCAAATGACCCAATGAAAAATGGATTTATACTTAGATAACCCATAACCCTTACTGAGGAATTTTAAAATCATAAAAAACGAACACATTGAAAAAACTAATTTACATACTCTCTATTTCACTCTTTTTTGGCTGTGCTAAAGAAGAAAAAAAGAATTATTTAAAATTCAGCCAAAACAGCTTAAACTATCATATTACTCCAACAACCCAGTTTGATAAATCTGGATTGATGTTTTCAGACCAAGGAGCTTGGTTTGCCTATAGTTTTCCTGATTCAATTTCAAGAGTAACGGGTTTTTCCGGGCCTTTTTTAATGACACAACAAAACGGAATTTGGAGTAGTGCTTCTTTAACCAATTTAGTTGTAGAAAATACACATTGGTCATCAATTACAACAAACAGTTTTAACAGTCATTTAGAACAAATTTTTCAATCAGATAATATAGAGTTAAAGCAACAATTGGTTTTTACTTCTGGACATACAGCGATTATAAAATCAACATTAAAGAATAAAAGTACCTCCGCAAAAACAATCCAATATCATTTTAAAAATGAACCATTATTGGCCAATGGATTAAAGCTATCCACAAACAATAACCAACTAACTATTACGTCATCTAAAACAGATGCCATCGGTCATGTAATTTTCCCAAATAATATTGTTCTAAAGTCTACAGATAGCAGCTATGTTTCCAATAAAATTAGCATTGATTTAAAACCCAACGAAACAAAAGAATTTACGATTTCGCAAACCTTTATTTTTAAAAAGTATTCTTGGAAGGAGGAATTAAAATCAATTCAAAATATAACCTTTGAAACAGTATTAGCATCTCGTAAAGCAGAAAAAAACACAGAATTACAGTCGGTAATTGAAAATAGAAAAGAGCAATTTACTGAAGATATATATGCTGAAGTATTAGCAAAAGCACAATTAACATTACAAAATAACTGGAGAATTCCAGCTGGAGAAATCAAACACGAAGGATTATTTCCTAGTTATCATTATAAATGGTTCAATGGATTTTGGTCTTGGGATTCTTGGAAACATGCTGTTGGATTGTCTTATTACAATACAGGTTTAGCAAAGAAACAACTAAAATTGATGTTCGAATTTCAGAATGAAGACGGTTTTGTTGCTGATTGTGTGTACCGAGATGTATCTATTGAAAAACACAATTATAGAGATACAAAACCCCCTTTATCCGTTTGGGCTGTCGCTAAAATATATCAAAGAGACAAAGATATTGAGTTTGTAAAACACCTCTACCCTAAGCTTAAATTATATCATGAATGGTGGTATAACAAAAGAGATCACGACAAAGATGGCTTGTGCGAATACGGCTCTACTGACGGAAGTTTAATTGCCGCTAAATGGGAAAGCGGAATGGACAATGCCATTCGTTTTGACAATTCTAAGATTGTGAAAAATGGTGAAGGCGCGTATTCAATCGATCAAGAATCTGTAGATTTAAATGCGTATTTGTATGCTGAGAAAATCTACTTAGCAAAACTAGCAACTGCCCTACAAAAAGAGGAAGATGCTCAAAAATTAAGAACAGAAGCGAAAGCTTTAAAGAGTAAAATTCAGTTGCAATTTTATGATGTAAATGACGGTTGGTTTTACGATACTACTTTAGATGGAAAAACCTTTATCAAAGGAGAAGGTAGTGAAGGATGGACAGCATTGTGGGCAAATGCAGCAACACAACAACAAGCAGAAGCAGTAAGAAACAGCATGATGAATCCAAAGAAATTCTACACAAAAGTTCCGTTTCAAACGATGAGTGCTGATCATGAAAAATTCAATCCTCTAAAAGGGTATTGGCGTGGACCAAATTGGTTAGATCAAGCATATTTTGGAGTGAAAAGTTTACGGAATTACGGATTTAATAAAGATGCAGATAAAGCAACCTTTCAAATTTTAAAAGGAGCCGAAGGAGTTTTAGGCAAAGGAAAATCTATTAGAGAAAATTACCACCCTTTAACAGGAAAAGGCCTAAATGCACAAAACTTCAGTTGGAGCGCAGCACATATAATTATGCTATTACAAAAAGATTAAATGGAGTATACTCAACTAAAAATAACACCAGAAAAAGCAGAAGAGATTCTATTTAAACGCTATAACATAAAGGGAAAAGCTTTTGAACTCCCTGGTTATACCGATTATAATTTCAGAATTAAAATCGACAATGAAAATTGTTATGTTCTTAAAATTTCTCGTGAAAATGCTGATGAAAATTTCTTGTTATTCCTTCAAGACATCTTGTTGTATCTCGAAAAGAATACTGATGAAATCATTTTACCAAAAATAATTTCTGATAAAGCAGGGAAGTACACTTCTGAGATTTTTGACGAAAACAAAAACAAACAAAAGATACGATTGCTAAGCTGGGTTTCAGGTAGAATCTGGAGTCAAGTAAATCCACAATTAGACAGTTTACGTTTTAGTTTAGGAGAGCAATGTGGTTTATTAACGCAAGCGTTACAGGGTTTTGAACATCCTCAGGCGCATGGAGAATTTGAATGGGACACAGCGCAATCATTATGGACTAAAGAGCATCTTCATTTGTTAAATTCTGAAGAACTAGAGATTATTACCTATTTTCAAAATCTCTTTGAAGCTCAGTTAATTTCTTATAGTCAATTGCGAAAATCAATTATTCATAATGATGCAAATGACAATAATATTATTGTCACTGAAGACCTTGTGAATCCAAAAGTGAAATCCATCATAGATTTTGGAGATGCTATATATTCACAAATAATAAACGATGTTGCTGTTAGTTGCTCCTATGCTATTATGGAACATAACGACCCCCTTAATGCAGCTATCCCAATTATTTCAGGGTATCACGCTTCATTTCCTCTTGAAGAAAAAGAATTGAAACATTTATACAATGCAATTGCAATGCGATTGGTTATTTCATACACTGCTTCAATTATCAACCAAAAGGAAGAACCTGATAATGAGTATCTTCAAGTCAGTTCAAAGCCAGCTTGGGAACTTCTTAAAAAATGGAAGGAAGTTCATCCTGATTTTGCTGAATATACGTTTAGAGTTGCCTGTGGATTTAGCGCACATCCAAACCAAGAAAAATTCAATAACTGGACTGCTAAAAACAACTTTTTGTTATCCGATTTATTTCCGACCATCAACAAAAATGAAGCGCATCATGTAGACATGAGTGTTTCAAGTACATGGATTGGACATCAGCAAGATTTCAATAATTTAGATTTGATGCAATTTAAAATTGATCAATTACAAAAGGAAGTTCCAACTAAAATTATTGCTGGCGGCTATTTAGAACCAAGAGCTTTATACACATCTACCGCATATGACCGAATTGGAAATAACGGAAAGGAAAGCAGAAGTATTCACTTAGGAATTGATTATTGGTTACCAGAATTCACGCCAGTTCACGCATTGTTTGATGGTGAAATTGTGATTGCTGTGAATGATGCTGGAGATAAAGAATATGGCGGATTGGTCGTTTTAAAACATCAAGCTGAAGACGTTGAATTCTATACATTATACGGACATAACACTATTGAAAGCGCGACAAAACACAAGCTTGGTGACATTATTTTAAAAGGAGAAAAAATAGTTGAGCTAGCCAATTACCCTGAAAACGGGAATTGGGCGCCACATTTACATTTTCAATTACTATTATCCTTATTTGATTATACTGTTGATTATCCTGGAGTTGCATATTTAAGTCAGATTGCTATTTGGAAAAGTGTTTGTCCAGATCCAAACGTACTTTTCAAATCTGAAGCATTCCTAGAAAATAATTCCCTTACAAATGATGAAATTATCACCTACAGAAAACAACATTTAGGGAAGAGTTTAAGTCTACAATACAAAACACCCATTAAAATGGTTCGTGGAGCTGGACAGTACTTAATGGATGCGTTTGGAAGAAAATATTTAGATACGGTAAACAATGTTGCGCATGTTGGTCATGAGAATCACAATGTGGTAAAGGCCGGTCAAAATCAAATGGCATTGATCAATACCAATTCGAGATATTTACACGAAAATATTAATGAGTTAGCAAAAGAGCTGATTGAAACCTTGCCTCCAGAACTAAACGTATTACATTTTGTAAACTCAGGAAGTGAGGCAAATGAATTGGCAATACGCATGGTAAAAGCCGTTACTGGAGAAAAAGATATGATTGCTAGTGAAGTTGGTTATCATGGAAACGCCAATATGTGTATTGATATTTCTTCGTATAAATTTGATGGAAAAGGTGGACATGGAGCACCAGAACATACCCAAATATTTCCTTTACCAGATACTTTTAGAGGAAAATACAGAGATAAAGATGCTGCGTCAAAATATGCGGAAGAAGTTCAAAAATGCATTGACAACATTCAGCAGAAAGGAAGAAATGTTGGTGGATTTATTATTGAACCAATTATTAGCTGTGGTGGGCAAATTGAATTGCCTGAAGGGTTTTTAGCACAAGCATACAAAGCGGTAAGAAAAGCTGGAGGAATTTGCATTTCTGATGAAGTACAAACGGGTTGTGGAAGACTGGGAAAAACATTTTGGGGTTTCCAATTACATGCTGTTATTCCGGATATTGTTACCATTGGAAAACCTTTAGGAAATGGGCATCCAATTGCTGCAGTTGCCTGTACACAAAAAGTTGCGGATGCATTTGCAAACGGAATGGAATACTTTAATACGTTTGGAGGAAACCCTGTCTCATGTGCTATTGCAACCGAGGTTCTAAGAACTGTAAAACGAGAAAAGCTACAAGAAAACGCATTGGAAGTTGGAACATTTTTAAAATCAGAATTGAACCACCTTTCTAAAGAGTTTCCAATTATTGGAGATGTTCGCGGACAAGGGTTATTTCTCGGAATCGAATTGGTAGATTCTGAATTAAATCCGTTAGCAAATCAAACCGATTATTTAGCAAATCGCATGAAAGATCATGGTATTTTAATGAGTACGGATGGTCCAGATCACAACGTTTTAAAAATTAAACCCCCAATTGTATTCACAAAAGAAAATGCAGAAGAGTTGCTCTTTTATCTTAGAAAAATATTGAATGAAGATTTTATGAAACTTAAGAGTAAAATATAAATCTTACATTTATAATCTCATTAAAAATAAACACCACTGTTATGCGTAAAATTTTAGTATTGTTATTGATTTTCTCTATTTCGTTTGTTTCTTTTTCACAAAAGAAAACAACAAAGAAATCCCCAAAATGGGATGTAAACAATCCTCATAAAGATTGGAAATACAATTCATTTAATTTAAATACCAATGAAGGAACTTGGATGAACTTAGATGTGAGTCCTGATGAAAAAACCATTGTTTTTGATTTATTAGGAGACCTCTATTTAATGCCTATTAACGGAGGAAAAGCAACACGGTTACGATCTGGATTGGCGTATGAAGTACAACCTAGATTTAGTCCAAATGGAAAATACATTTCTTTTACAAGTGATGCTGAAGGTGGTAATAATATTTGGGTGATGACAGCTGATGGTGGAAATGCAAAATCAATTACCCAAGAAAAATTTAGATTATTAAACAATGCCGTTTGGACACCAGACGGGAAATCTTTAATAGCACGTAAACATTACACCTCTACTCGTTCTGTTGGTGCTGGAGAAATGTGGCAATATCCATTGTCTGGTTCTGCTGGGTTAAAATTAACAAAAAGGAAAAATGACCAGCAAGATGTTAATGATCCTTCAATTTCTTCTGATGGTAAATATTTATACTACGCAGAAGACATGTATCCTGGAGGTTTTTTTCAATACAATAAAGACCCAAACAAACAGATTTATGTAATTAACCAATATAATTTTAAAACGGGAAAAACAAAACAGATAACTGGTGGACCAGGTGGAGCCGCAAGACCTGTAATTTCTAAAGACGGAAAATTACTGGCTTTTATTAAGCGTATTCGTACTAAAACTGCTTTATATATTCACGAATTAGAAACAGGAAAAGAGTGGCCTATTTATAAAGAGTTGAGTAAAGACCAGCAAGAAGCTTGGGCTGTATTTGGAGTATATCCTCATTTCACTTGGTTAAAAAACAACAAAGACCTTATTATTTGGAGTGGTGGAAAAATCAACAAAATTAATATTGACACTAAGCAAATAACCAACATTCCTTTTCAGGTAAACGAAAAAATAAAACTAGCAAAAACACACCGTGTTAAAAGGAACGTTTTTCAAGAGTCCTTTACTTCTAAAATGATTAAAAATACACAGACTTCCCCAGATGGAAAATCTATTGTGTTTACTTCTTTAGGACATATTTACAAAAAAGAAATGCCAAAGGGAACTCCAAAAAGAATCACCGATCTAACAGATTTCGAAGCTGAACCAAGTTTTTCTCCTGATGGGAAATTTATTGTTTTTGTAACTTGGAATGATGCAAATCTTGGTGCTATATACTCCATACAAACTGACGGTTCTGGATTGCAAAAACTAACTTCTAAAAAAGGGATATACAGAACTCCATCTTATGATAATTCTGGTAAAAAAATAGTGTATCGAAAAGAAAGCGGAAATGGTGATCAAGGGTTTGATTATTCTAAAAATACTGGAATTCATACGATGAATGTTGACGGAAGCGCAACAAACAAAATTTCTGAAAATGGAGAATTCCCACTGTTTTCTGTAGACAATAAAAGAATTTTCTTTCAAACTGGAGGTTCCTTTTTTGGTGGATTAACAAAACATTTAAAAAGTGTTGATTTAAACGGTAAGAATGAAAGAAGCCATTTCACTTCTAAATTAGCCAATCGTTTAGTTCCTAGTAAAGACAATAAATGGGTTGCATTTATTCATTTACACAAACTATATGTTGCGCCATTTATACATAACGGAAGTGAAATTAATTTAGATGCCAATACCAAGTCTTTTAACGTAGAAAGCTTATCAAAAAATGCAGGAATAAATCTGCATTGGTCTACTTCTAATGATAAAGTTCATTGGACATTAGGAGAGGCATATTTTACTAAAAATATTGTAAACAACA
>Ga0308001_10000572_pt1 | contig 17172 bp, 29 predicted proteins | sample Neamet5_FD_203167 | JGI IMG/M metagenome (GOLD analysis project Ga0308001, IMG submission 203167) | Marine microbial communities from water near the shore, Antarctic Ocean - #5 | ecosystem: Environmental > Aquatic > Marine > Unclassified | place: Southern Ocean | collected 2014-06-04
ATAGGATATCACTATCTTCAATTAATGTTAAGAAGGTATCAATCATATCACCTTCTTTTTCAAACAACATTACATTGTCAATGCCTTCAAGTTCTGCTCTTGCTTGTTCCATAGTAAGTGTCTTAGGAGGAACAGCAATACAAACCATTGTGTCAAGCCACTGTAAGTATACACTAATACTTGTAATAGGCATAAACGGATCACTTGGATCAGCAAAGCCTCGCTCTGGATCGAAGTCAGTCTCAATGTCAAAAAATGCAATGTTTAGTTTAGGAGCATCTTGGTTAAGATAGTTTTCACTTAAACATTGGAAGATAGGATTAATATCGCTTTCAAACAGGGTCTTGTCTCTGTTAATAGCAACTTCTTTACGGAAGTCTTTAGTACTTTTACACACAATACGACTCAGAGGATCGTCATAGATACTTCTATATTTGCCTTTGTGATCTTTATAGTAAAATGTATATTTTGCTTGATATTCGGTAAAATGCCTTTTACCATCTCTGCGTTCAACTGCTCTGATAATATCAGCGTCGCGATCAAAGAATGCGTCTACGTAACTCAAATTAATGCCTCCTCGTTGCTTTCGGCCAACGCTAACCTTGCTTGCTCTTTAGTGAGCGAATCTATAATAATATATATCATTGTAATACAAATAATTGTATTAAAGCGATTGTGTTCATAACAACAAACCAGCTACACAATATAATTGTAAATGCTGCTTTGCGGATAACAGTACTAATTAATCCTAACATACTTCCTACTAGGTACATAGGAATAAAAATTTCTGTAGCAGGGTCTAGTACTGTAAAAGTTAATACCGCACTAGCTCCAACTAGAAAAATTGTTTCTAGAAATTCGCAATAGAAAGCAAATGGACTTAGGCGATAACTTTCTTTAAAGTATCCGACGATCCTCTTCTTCACTTATCTTTACCTACAGTAGTAACAAGTGTTTCTAAATCGTCAAACTCGTCATATACTCTAGACCAATCACCTTTTTGTGCAATTTTAATTGCTTTGTTAATAAGACTAGGCTTCATGTCTAATTCTTCAGCAACTGCTTTAACAGTTTCTTTTAGACCTCCACTTAAATCTTCAATTTCTTGTAATACTGTAACGCCTTCGTTAACTAAACGTTCAAGCTTGGCTTTCTCTTCAGCGCCATAGGTGCGATCACTCATACAATTCCTCCATTAGGTGTTTATGTAATAATAACTATTATACTACAGTTTTACATGGATGTCAAGTATTATTTTGAGTTTAATGCTGCCCAGAGTTGGGACTTAATAGATTCGTCTGCTTGTATTGGCTTCTTATGCTTTTGCTTACGATCTGGTTTGTTTTTATTATGTTGATCTTGATGTGTGCCGGAACCGCTCGATTGTGCATGAGATGCCACTGGGTTACGCTTAACTGGTTTCATTTTATTTTTTAATGATGCAGATAGGAATGATAATGTAAGTGCTTCATCTCCTTCTGTATTTAATCTATCTCTTTGTGCTTTTTTAGCAGCTTCGTCTTCAGCATCCATCTTTGCAACACTAGCGTCTCTATGCTTTTGTAGAGCATCGCCTTTTAGTTTGCTAGATAAATTTGCATTACCCTTTTTGTTACTGCTCTTGCCACCATTATAAGCACCTGCTTTAGCTGCTTGATCGGAGGCACTTGATCTAGCTTCTTCAACTTCAGAGATGCCAGCCATAAACTTATCAAATTGAGCTCTACGTTGCGGGCTTTTTGCAATTTTTTGTAGTTTAGCAGTATGTTGTTTTAATAGTGATTTCCATTCATCACCTGGAGCTGTTTTTGCTACAGGTACATTACTTCCTTTGCCGCCAGCATCCATTGCTGCATCTGCACTCTTACTAAGAAGATCCATTTTATTATAGTTTTTCTTTCCAGCATCCATTGCTGCTATTCCGTCATCACCGACAACTCTTCTAGTAAGACTTTTTGCCCAGGTATCACCTTTAGCTTCTTTAAGTTGTACACCAGCAAGTTTTGCAAAGTCACTTAGACTGTAATTTCCTTCAACCGGCATAGTACCTTCTGCAATTTCTACACTTTCCTGTAGGAGGGTATTGTCAGTTTGTACACTTTCCTGCGGCATACCGCCAGCAGACCCAGCTAGTTGACGTAAGTCTTCTGCACGATCAGTTGGTTCTATATCAAATAGTTTTTGCTGTAGTGCTGCAAAATCCATTATGCAGTACCAAATATTGCAGCAAGCTTATCGCCCATTGCTCTAATCTTTTGTGCTTCAGTCATATCGGCATCAGCATTGATATCTCCAATAGACTTATCGCTCTCTTTTACTGCCGTGTCGTCTGCACAATCTTTGATCATTGCTTTTAATTCAGCTTGATCACAATCTGGATGCATTTTACAAATCTCTGCTGTACTTTTTCCGTCTTTACACATTTTTGTAATATGTGCCTTGGACGGCATTTTTTCATCTTCTGCTACTATACCTTCGTATGCACTAAGTTGACCCATTGATTCTAATAATGATCTTTTCATTTCTTTTTCCCTGATGCTTTAGCTGCATGTACTGCTTTACGCTGTGCAGACGATTTGAACTTTCCTTCAGTAGTTTTTTTGTCTTTAGTAGTTTTATCGTTGTAACGTTTGTCGCCTGCCTTCATTCTTTTGTATGCAGGTGTGCCGCCTTTTTTGTCAGCGTCAGTAACATCCATCTTTTCCTGCTTGCCTTCTAATGCTGTTTGCAGTCTTTCTTTAGTTTCGTTCTTCTTTATTATTTTTTTCTTTTTGTATGACTTAGCAGCATGTACGTGCTTCTCTGAAAGTACATCAAATATACTTTCTACAGATACATTTCTTACAGCAAACATTTCACCGTCTTTTAAGAAAGTAGCATCATAATGTGTAACAGTTCCGTCTTCTAGTAAAGTGTGTTCGCCGGGGATAACGGTACACTCACCATATTTTTTATGTGTAAACTTTTTAGCACAATCGTGATAAATGCCATCGCCTTCACTTAGTTTGTTCTTAGCATGACAATCACAATGTTCACATTCTGGACCACACTTACATTCTGTTACAGGCTTGCCGCAACATGCTTCGGGACACATTTCTTCCTTTGCTTCGCCTACTACCATACTTTCATCAGCTAATCCACTTTCTTCGTAGTCTAAATGATGATAAACAGAACCAAGCATTTCAGAAGCTTTAGTTATTTTTGATTGAACCCAACCTTCTAACCCTTCAGCTTCACTTACACCTTTAAGCATTTCGTGTAGTTTGATTGAATATTTTGCTGACTTGTAAAGATCTGCACGAGCCATTTGTACTTCGTGATCGCGTTCAGCAATGTCTGCTAATTCGCCTAGGCCTTCTTCTATCTCTTGTTTTCTCATTTGAATCCCCGTAATTCCTATTACTTGTATTTATCGTTTGATAGCCTTGCCACCCATAACGTTGGCCTTCATATCTAATGCGTTTTTAGCTGTACCATCTGCGTTTGTAGCTTGTGGAGCTTTAGGGGCGCCGTATTTGCCACCTTTGTTAACTTTACGTTTAGCACCTGGAACACTTGCAACAGTAGCAATTGATCCAGCTGAAGTACCTCCTGCGGTTGCTTCTTCGTCTAATATTTCTTTCATTAACATGTAATACACCCGCTCCTTTCATAATATACAAACATATTTATCAGTAATGTTGGATAAGTTTGCTTATACTCGGCTTGAGTTTGCGATGTCGAACCTGCATGCTAGCTGGTATGTTTTTAGACATAATACCTAGCACGTTTCCTTTTTTAGTATAAACCTCAAGTCCGTGATCATAATCTGATAATTCTTCATCGTCATGATCTGTTCCATATCCAACTCCTATAACTACTTCAGCAGTAAGTCCTGGATACCCTAGTTTTTCAGCAACTAGATCAGTACTATGACAACGTCCAAAACCAGTTTGTAGTCCTTGTTCTTCTGCTGCTAGCATTGCAACACTAGAGCTTACCATCATATCAACTAGGTCTGTTGGATTATATTTTGAACGAAGTTTTTCTCTTTGCATCCAAACTAAAACTAAGGGTGCATTATATTGGCCGTTAAGTACTTTACGGCCATTAGTGCCTAGTCTTTCGCCTTTTTCGTCACACCAAGTGTCACTTTGAAACATCCAAGTTTTTATTTCTTTAGCAGCACGACTAGTACCTAATACAGCAATTTTATAATTATATAAACTTTGTTTACTAGGCGCAGTTATAGCACAATCTAAGATATAATCTATCTTACTCTGCTCTATAGGAATATTGTCAAATGTTTTAGTTGTAATCCTGTTGTGCAAAATATCCGAAATGCTCATTTCGACTTCTTGCCACCCTTCATGTTAGCACACCAATGATACATTTTACGCTTTTCGCCACTTGCACCTTTAGCACGTTTACGCAAGTCAGTTACTGAGCCTTTACAACTAGCACCGGACTTTTTAACACGACCAGGTTTACTTTTACCTTTTACTTTACCGTCAGCAAAGTTTTCACTAACAAGACCATTTGTTTTTAGAAATGGCGGCCTACCATCTATACTTACTTTACTACCTAATTTAGCAGCTTCAATTGGTATTTGATTAACACCAACATCTACTGTTGTGTTAACTCCCTTTACAATTCTTCCATCTTCTGTAATTTCTTTAAATCGCATTACCAAATCTTCTTTATATGATACTCAATAGGTTTTAAAAATTTAAGTTCGTTCCTATTGTTATCTAAATCTTTAAATATAATGTGCTTAGGAGTTAGCTTTACAAGCTTCTTTGCTTTGTATTTAACTTGTTTAGTAGACTCAGTTCTTGTTCCATCAGTATGTACTGTAACATCTTTAGTTACTGTTAAAATTAGTTCATACTCTTCTCTAGTAACTCTTTGCCACCACGTTCTTAAACTCATTTTTTACGCCCTCTAAGGCCACGTGGCATATTCTCACCTGTCATTTTTGGAAGGCCAAACCATAGTTCGAACCATTCTTTATCGCCGGGCTTAATGTTTTTTGATTTCATTTGCTTGACATTGCTTGCAGCAGCGTCACTGATGTTTTCTAGAGTGTACTCAGTGTAACCTTTATATTCGTTTACACCTGCAAGTTGCTTTATGCGCTCTAGTTCATCCATTATTTTGTTAAAGCTAGAGAGATATCTTCGCGTGTGATAGTATAACGCTTGCCACCACGTGCTTTAATTTCTCTACCTACCATCATTTTTAATAGTTTGGATAGTTTTTCAACATCTTGTTCTTTGTCTAAGTAGTCCATAATTAAATTCTTAATGTAAGGAACAAGTGAGACTCTATCTACTACAACATCAGATTCTTTAACTGCTTCCTTATCTTTTTCAAAGTAGGTAATTAACTTTTCACCTTTTTCTTCTATATATTTCTTAAGAATGACAGAACCTATTATAACTGTAACTGCCATAGCAATATTAAACTTGTTATCAATTAGCATTTGTGCAAATTCGGCACCAACCATTTCTATAACCCAGTCCCAGCCTTTATCAGCGTAATACACTACTGTACTTGCAGCGGCTATTTTAACGCCATATCTTTTTATAATCCATTTTAAAAGTCCCCAAGCACCTCTTACAGCAATCCACTTTAGTAGCCATACTGCTGCTGCGCCAAGCGGAGCTAAGAACGCAACTTCATCTAGTTGAGAGTCTTCAGTTGCTACCGTATTAGTAACGCCCATGCCTTTGCGTACTGCATCATATAAGTCATTAGCAAGTGATTGATCTACAACACCTTGTTTAAAAGTATCAAAGTCATCTGATATCGCCGCAGCTCGCATCTTACTTGCACTCATGCCTTCTGCACCATCAGCGTCCGGATCACGTTCGCCAGCACTAACAACACTTATGTTGTTAAATTTGTATTCCTTGCCGTTATATTTGGTAATTAATTCTTTAAATTGGTCTACGCGATCACTGCCTGCTACGTATGTAATACTAGTGTATCCCATTGACTCTAATTTTTGCAATGCTTTTATAATTGTGTTTACTTCACTATCACCTACAGTAACGTTTGGAAAAAATCTTGTTGCAAATTTTAATTTAGTTTGAAAGTCTAACGGATCTGTTTTAGGTTTTTGTGTATGGGTAATAAAAAGGAAAGAATCGCCGGGTTGCGAAGATACAACATCTACTAGTTTTTTGTGACCAATAGTGGGAGGATTCATCCTCCCAAATGCTAAGGTTGCTGACTTTTCAGCTTCGTATAACTCTCTGAGAAGCACTTAGTATGCTCCACTTTCAATCTGTTTCATTTCTTCGCCGTAAACTTTATTAATACATTCGTCTCGGTCCTCTATCTTAAAAATTTTATCTCTTCGACCTAGGTTAAATTTTTCACAATATGTGTCCATAGCTTCGTCAACTACAGGACCTAATACTTTTTGTGGAACTACACTTTTTTGTCCATCAAATGCATCTTTCATTTTCATAATACAAGGAAACATTCTTTTACGATAAAACATTGGATCGTTACGCATAAAGATAGATAAATCTTCTACTACATCGTACGGCATACTGTCATCTTGCGCGGCTGTAAATTCGTCTATACGCATGTTACCACTTCCTACATGACCAGTAACGTGCCTTAGTACGTGGTCCTGGATTATCACAATTATGTCTTGCTCTAAATGAACGTCTGGCACCTGGGTTATTCTTTTTAATACTCATTGCCTTGCCTTTAACACTAGAGCCACCGTGGCCAAAGTTAACTTTCTTGGTGTTCCCAGTCTTGGGATCTTTGACATACACCTTAAACTTTTTTACGTCACCTTGCATTGGCTTGCCTAGTTTAACTTTACGTCCTTGATAATCTGCTTCGTCCATAATATCATCTTCGTTAAACCACATCTCACCATATTCTTCGTAAAACTCGTCATCGTCATCATACGTTTCTTCATCAAGATCGTCTGTTAAATCAGTACTAATTTCAATATCAAAATCTTCATGCCCTTGCTCGAACATATAGTTTGCTAATCGATTAGCATACTCTGTTGATTCTTCTTCTGATAGTTGTCTACCTAAAGGAATTTCTATTACAGTCGCCCCTTGTGCTGACTCGTACATCTCAGTAGATGGGAAAATAGATTCATCAAGTTGGGCCATCCCATCTTGTTTTTCCATCACTACTCTTACAAAGTGTTCCATGTTAGTTCCTTAATGATTCATTACGATAGAGTTTACAGTACCGTCTGTGTATACTACAGTGGCTTTGAGCCATATATAGTTTCCAGTAAAGTTTGATATACTGGTACCAGTTTGATTAGTTAAAACAATACTATCTACTTGGAACCAGTCATCATCTGTAGGCACAGTAGCTAATGTAGCTTCTACCTTTAGTGTGCCTGATACTCCACTATAATCGTATTGTACTGTATGTAAGCCGTCACTACGGCCATAATACCCATCGCCTTTGAAGTGACTACCTATTACTGTGGTTGATACACTATCCCCTGGATGAGTATTTGCTGTTAAAATTGTTTCGCTATTACTGGACATATAACTATTTATCAATAGTAGGAGGCATATACACTAAATTGTAAATTTCTCGAATACCATGTCCTATTAGCATATGTACAATAGATAGTACTTTTTCATCTCTTACATGAAAGTAAAAGCCCCCTAAATGAATTTTCCTATCAATACAATGCAATGCTTTATCTCCTATACGAGACTTATCTCTATTAGCTCTTAACCAATTAGCAAAGTCAGCTGGTACTCTTTCATCTTTAAAAAATACTCTTATCGGAAACTCAGGCTCACAATTAACTATAATTGAATTCGCTTCTAATAACTGATGTGTTCCTATAGCAGGCTTCCATATTTCTCTAACAGTATTCCCTAATCGTTCGGCTATATTTTGTAATAACAGTTCATCATTAGTGTATACAGTAATACTCCTTCCAGTCTCAACTCTAATTTTATAATTACCGAATTCATTTTTAAGTAGTAAGTATAAATTTTTAGCATCAACATAGTGTTCCATTGTAACTTCTCGTTCTGTTCTAAAGAACAGTTGTTTTAATGGCTCACCATTGCGATAATTTCTAGCAAACTCATCTAACTTTTCTCTAGCAAATGATAAGTTTTCGCTCTTTTGAAATTCTCCTCTAAATAGAGTATTAAGATCATTGACAATGAGTAACTTATAAAGATATTTTTTATAAAATAACTTCTTAGTTTCATACAGTTTCAGTAATTTCATCTTCTACGCAGTCTAATTGAATCTCATCATCACGGTAATCAATAGTTAATGATCCGCCGTTCTTAAGCTTTCCGAATAGCATTTCTCTTGCTAACTTACGCTTAATGTCTTTGTCGATAACACGCTGTAACGGTCTTGCACCCATTGCAGGATCAAATCCTTTGTCTACTAAGTAGTCAAGTGTATCATCAGTAATAGTAATTGATATATTTTTATCCTTAACCATGTCTTTAAGTTCAACTAGGAACTTACCAACAATCTTCATCATTACTTCTTTACCCAATTTAGCAAATGTAATTACGCCATCTAGTCTATTACGGAACTCTGGACTAAAGAAACGTTTTAATTCTGTATGATCCTGAACATTTTCAAAATCTTTATTGAAGCCAATAGTATTTTTCTCTGCTTCACGAGCACCTAAGTTTGTAGTTAGAATAAGTGTAGCATTACGTGCATCGGCTACTTTACCATTCGAGCCAGTAACCTTACCGTTGTCCATTAGTTGTAACAAAATTTGTGAGATATCAGCGTGTGCTTTTTCAATCTCATCAAGTAGTAGTACACAGTTAGGAGATTCTTGAAGTTTAGTAATTAACAATCCGTTATTTTCTTCATATCCTACATATCCTGGAGGCGAACCAATTAGTTTACTTACACTATGTTTTTCTTGGTATTCACTCATATCAAATCGTACTAAGTTTACACCTAAACATTTTGCTAACTGCTTTGCTGTTTCAGTTTTGCCTGTTCCTGTTGGCCCCATAAACACAAATGACCCAATTGGCTTGTCATCAGCTTTTAATCCTGCTTGATTAACTAGTACCTTATCAACAATCGATTCAATAGCTTCGTCTTGCCCGTATACTTCGCCTTTAAGATTCTTTTCTAAGTTTGCAAGGCTCTCAGTTTCTTTTTCAGCAATCCGCTCTGCAGGCATATCAATTAATTTAGCAAGTTCAAATTCTATATTAGATGCTTCAACAATTTTTTCTTCGCTAGCATCGTCGTTTACTTTGAATCTAGAACACGCTATATCAATAAGATCAATTGCTTTATCAGGTAGCATTTTATCAGGTTGATATTTTACACTTAATTTAATAGCTGAATCAATTGCGCCTTCGGTAATAGTAGTGCCGTGATATTTTTCATAGTATTTTCTAATACCAAGTAAAATTTCTCGTGTTGTGCTCTTACTAGGCTCTCCAACAGTTACTCGTTGGAACCTACGCATTAATGCACGATCTGCTTCAAAGTATTTTCTGTATTCTTCCCAAGTAGTTGACGCAACAACTTTTAGATCACCTTTAGTAAGTGCAGGTTTTAGCATATTAGCAAGATCGTTTGAGTTGCCACCGCCACCTGCGCCAGCACCGTTCATCATATGTGCTTCGTCGATAAACATAATAGTTTTGCCTTGCTTAGTAAGTGCTGACAATACTAGTTTAAAACGTTCTTCAAAGTCTCCACGATACTTACTACCAGCAAGCATAGCACCAATATCAAGATTATATACTTTATACTCTTTTAAGAATTCCGGAACTGTGTTATGCTCAATATTATATGCAAGTCCCTCAGCAATAGCTGTTTTACCTACACCTGGGTCACCTACCATAAGTACATTGTTCTTTTGTCTACGTCCTAGTGCTAACGCTAGTGCTTCAAGTTCTTCACCGCGACCAATAATTGGATCAATTTTCTCACGTTTTACTTCATCATTAAGATTAGTTGTAAATGCTCTTAATGCACGTCTTGCTTCGCTGCTTATTTCCTGATCATCGAATAATTCTTCTTCAACTTCGTTATTTAAAAATTCAGCAAACTTGTCTTTAGCAACTCCGCCTTTTTCTAAGTAATATACTGATACTGATTTACGTTCATTTAGCATACTCAATACAACATCAGTTAATTCAATATTATTTCGTCCGGCAAACAGCACTTGGGTAAACGCTCTGTTAAGTACACGTTCTACAGTATGTGTCTTTTTAGGTTTAACTTTGTCATTCTCGGTGATTATTTCGCCCATATTAGTTTTTAAATGGTGTTCTAAATTAGATTTAATATAATCTATATCAGCACCAAACATGCCTACTATATTGCAAAACTTTTCCTCGCAAAAAATAGCATGCAACAAATGCTCGAGAGTAACGTACTCGTGCATAAGCTTCTTAGCATCATTAATTGCTTTATCAAAAACTAACTGTAACTCTTTACTTGGTTCGACCATATTATCCAATTTCATTTCTCAATTGTTGTATTTTATTTAACAGACTTTCATCTGTAACTTTCGGGGTTTCGGTATCGATAATAACGTATATATTGCCTTTTCGTCTTGTATTAATATCCGGTATTCCGTATTGTGGTATACTAAATTTTTGTCCTGGATTTGTTCCTTGTGGTATATTTAATTTTACATTCTTACCGTCTAATGTATGTACTATTATAACACATCCTAGCAATAAGTCAAACATATTTACGACTTTTTTTGTAATTAAATCATTATTACTTCGTTCCCATCCTTCTACAGGATCAACTTGTATAACAACATGTAAGTTACCACGGCGTAGTTGAGGATGTCTATCGTCACCTAGTCCTTCATATTGTATAGTGTCACTATCTTTAGCACCAGGCGGTACATCTATGTTAATCGTTTCAACTCGACCTGAGCCTAGTTTTACTTGTACAACTAAACTTTTGCCATTTACAACATCTTTAAGATTAATCTGAGCTATAATACGCATATCTTGATTCGTTGGCTGACGTTGTTGCGTGAAGCCATTTTGAAACATGCCGTCAAAAGGAGTTCCAGCAAACGGGTTACGTCCATTGCCAAAATCATTAGAATTGTAATTAAAGTCTTGTTGTCCTCTAGCTTTTTGAGGATCAGCAGTTCCGTATTGATCGTACATTTGACGTTTTGATGGATTTCTTAGTGTAGTGTATGCTTCGTTAATTTCTTTGAATTTAGATTCATCACCACCCCGGTCAGGATGATGTTTCATACTAGCTTTTTTATATGCTTTTTTTAAATCTGTATCAGTAGCTTGTGTAGTTACACCAAGAATGTCGTAAAAGTTGCTCATACTACTACTTATTTGATATAGTAGTTGGTCTAATCAGTCACGATTCTATTTGTCTTTACCGCCACCAGCTGTTGAATTTACATACAATCCAAACCATGCTGCGCCGGCACCTACAACAACACTTACTAGTGCCGCTTGCTCTGCTACTGGAGTCGGCAATGCCATAAACCATGTTACAACTTTGTATAACAAGTATATATACATTGTAATAAATGCTCTTGGAAATAGTCTCCATCTACTAAAGTATTCAGGAGCAACCCAAAGCACACTTTTTGTTGCTTCACGCCACACTACTTCTTCTTTTTCTGCAGGAGCCTCTGCTTCTAATGCCGCAATTTTATCACGCATTGCGTCATACTCTGCTCTATCAACGTTTACTGTATTTTTACCCTCTGCCATCTTATTTTTCCTTGTTTTGTAGTTGGTCGATCTTATTAGAATTTTCAGATATACGCTGACCATTATTTGTTGGTGCTTGATCAAATATAACTTTTTCTAATTTCAAAAAAGCAATACGTTCGTTAGGAACATAGCGCCATACATAGTCTCCGTCAAACTGCCCAGAGTCTTTTGTTATTCCAAATACTGTTTCAGTAATACCAATCTTTACAATTAAAGCACGTTCCCCATCAAGGATAACTTTATCACCTTCCTGGAATTGTTTGTTCATTTGAAACGACAGCCCTTTAGCAATCTTCATAGCAAAGTCCTTAAACCATAAAGTAATTACTACCATTATTAATACACCTAAGAAAGGCATTATTAGTAAAGTTATATCTTCTGCTAACGTAGCTACGTCCATTATTTCATTTTCCATTGACCTTCTCTTCCTGTAGCGTTTTGATTTCTAGCTCAAGAAAGTTAATTCTTTCTTCAAGGTCATCAGTTCTCTTTGCTACATTAGGGTATTTTGTCCTCCATGCTATTGCTTCTTTATCAAGAATGTCAACGCCATAGCGTTCAACAGCCCAATCAGCTATTGCATCATACTTATTGTAACACCAAACACCAGCTCTGGTATCCTTAAACCATTTGGTAGTTGCTGCTCCTAGTAAACTGCCTGCAATACTTGATATTAGCCATAGCCACATTTGGATCTCCCTTTAGTTACACGTATTTATAACTATTTGGGGGATTATTTGAAGGGGTTAAATTTATCTAACAAGGAGCCGCTGGTTTCTTGATCAGCTTGCTGTGAGTCAATATTGTCTTGAGTAGATTCAATTTGTTTGTTTGCACTATCAAGTGCTTCGTTAGATTTTTCGTAATAGTCTTTATACGCAGCAATAATAGTTTGCTGTTGCTGTACTAGTTTTCTAATTGAACTAAAGTTTACAGCTAAATTCTCGTAACCTTGACCAGTAAGTCCGAATATTGCTAGTGGTTGCCCGCTAGCTTTAATATCAGCAATAACTTCTTCTACATTTGATTCAGTTACTACAACCCACTTAATTTCTTTCATGACAATTTGGTCAGCTTTGGGTAGTATTAGCGCCGGCTTCTCGATAGGTACTGTGCTTACTGTTATGCTAGGCGGTAAGCTTGAACAAGCACTAAGGAGTGCTAGTAGTAGGCCACAACCAAGGACATTCACTGTTGAACGATTTAGCACTTTTTGCCTCCATTTCTGTTGTTGTAAAGTCTGCGCCACTTAATAGTTCAAAGCATCTTCCAGCTTTTTTAGATCCGCCATTGATTAACCTAGTAATACTCTTAGGTCTTTCTGCTGCTAGCGAATTTAAATCGTGCTTTGCTAATTTTTCTGATAATACGTTATTTTGTGCCCTAGAAGCTGAAAATTCTTTATTTACAACTTCTAGGTTTTTTTGTAATGCTATGTAGTTTTCTTTTTGTACACGCAATGCTTCTTCATTTAGTAGGGCAGCTTGTTCGAACTTTTCAGAATTCAACCGATGAATTTCTGATGTTTTTTGTAGGTCTTTTACGTAAGTGAAAGCACCTGCAGCTGATGCAAGTACAATCATGATTAGCGCAATTTTAATAGATCCGAACATATAGTTAGTTATCCAAGGTTAAATCATAGTAGTAGCTAATTCGGTTGTCTCTGTAACTCTACGTGTCCAACCTCTACCAAATGTTTCAAAAGTTTTTAATCTTTCGTAGTATCCTTGACGAGCTTCTTGAAAGTTTTTAACAGCTGATTCAAGTCCTACTTCGTCTACATAGTTATGTACTGCCTTTAGTGTGTTTGGACCAATGCCGCCATCTGCTGTGGTACCAATTAAGTTTTGCAAGTACTTTGCACTACGTCCTGGTCCTGCATTAACGCCAAAATCAAATACACATAAGTCTAATCCACTAGGCAAGTCATCGCCTTTTAGTTGATCCCAATAGTTCTTTCGATAGATAGGAGCAACATCATCAAAAGTAAGATCTTTCATATCTTTTGTTCCGCCCCACTCGTCATATACTCTTTTAGTAACACCCAAGTTAGTTTCCCCACCTGGATCTTTAGGGTGATTTACATATCCACCTTCGTGATGTAAAATTGTTTCTAAACATTTTTCGTAATTCTTACTGGCCACTTTATATCCTTTCAGTTGTACCTAAGTTCTGCAACTCTCGCAGGTGCAAGTATTGCACGTAGCTTGAGTTGTAGTTAGTATACCATCGACTCCTACAACTAAGTAGGTTTGTTCAATATTGGTATGACATCGAGAAAAACATGTTCCGCAGATTTTCAGTTCTTCTAATATATGATTAACAGTTGCTTCTGGCATAATGTTTTCCTAGTTTTGTATACGTTCTACAACTAATGTATTACCATCGTTATCGAAAGTTAATTTATTTCCATATTTGGTAATATTATAGTCACCGATATATTTGCTTAAAAATATAATTTCAGCAAAATCATTGGCATTGAACGATTCTTTTATATTGTTTATTGTTTGTACAGTTGGCCCAAACGCTACAAATTTAAATTGTATAGGGTCAGACCATTTTTTCTTTATAGTAAGTCTATTGCCAGTCATTATAACTGATTCTACAAAACTTTTATTAAAAAAGTTTTTATAATGGTTTAAATTTGACTCGGCCATATCAGTTAATACATCATTATCTACACCGTATAACTCTGGATCAAGCGGCATAACTCCTTCTAGTGCTTCTAAGGTTAATCCTTGGCTACGAAACTCTTTATGATATCTAAATCTTATATCGTTGTTATCAGCTAAGTTTTTAATACCATCTGCTAGCTCCATTATATTTTCGCCAGACTGATTGTCTCTTTCAATTTCAACAAATACTTTATAAGTGCCGTCTGCTTGTTCACTAGGTGTACAGTCAGCATCTAATACAAATGTATATCCTCTTTCTAGAAAGTCAGTAAGATCTTTTGCTGACTCTTGAGTTATTGTGCTAAGAGTTATAGTGACAATATCAGCATCTGATCCCATTTTAGACTTATCAGAATCAATTTCAATTACTTCACTAACAAGGTCTCTTAAGTCATGTCTTTGTAACGTCATTATACTGTCGCCTCTTCTGGTACTTCTGCAGCTACGTCAGCTGGCTGTGCTTCTGCTGTTGGTTCAGTAGGTGCAGGCTCCATAAATTCTTGCTCACGGTATCCTGTGTAGATATCTGCAATTAATTTTTTAGGCATTTGTATAGTTACAACCCATATAGGTTTTCTATCTAGTTTGCCTTTTTTAGTTCCAGGACGAATGTCGTCTGGCTCTTCAATTTTTCTTGGTTCAATTAAATGCGACTTTACGTATGAAACTTTACAGTCATAATCTAATAAACGCTTGCCGCCCATAGGATCCGGCATGTCCTCTTGCGCCCACATAAATGCACATGTTACCCAATGTCTTTCAATATCCGGGCCACTTGCTAATTCGCCGTCCTTCCAATTCTTATAGACATATATGTCTAACTCATCTAACACTCTTTCAAAGTCTTTAAGTACTTGAAAGGAAGTATTTGAATCATATATAGACTCAATGTTCTTAATAATATCCATTACATCTTGCATGCGTTATCTACCCGTTTTTATTTACTATACTTATTTATCGACATTTACGAGTTAACATACCTTTTTTCGGCAAGCCTCCTGAAGCTAAATATTAGTGTAGGGACAATAGACCTTACAGTCATTGTTACTTACTTCTTTAATATCCCAAAGGAGGACACTTTATGGGTGCTAAACGAGCTTCTCGCAAGAGGCAAAACAATGCAACATTTTCAAATGTTGTAGAAATAAATCAATACCAAACTAAGAAACAAAAAAACGTCACAATACTTCCCCGAAATAGAAATCAAGAAACTTATGTTTTAAAACTGTTAGATGACACTAAAGACATTGTCTTTGGAATCGGTCCAGCAGGTACAGGTAAAACACTACTTGCCGTTCAGGTCGCAGTTAAGTTATTTCTAGAAGGAAGTGTTGATAAAATCATCGTAACAAGACCAGCAGTATCGGTCGACGAAGATTTAGGTTTTTTACCAGGTACGCTAGAACAAAAGATGGCGCCATGGACAAGACCTATATTTGATGTATTACGTGAGTATTTCCAAGCAAAGGAAATTGAAGGTATGATCGAAGAAGGCATAATTGAAATTGCTCCATTAGCGTATATGCGTGGACGTACTTTTAAAAATAGCTTTATTTTAGCAGACGAGATGCAAAATGCAACTCCAAATCAAATGAAAATGTTACTAACACGATTAGGTACAGATAGTCAAATGGCTGTTACTGGTGATTTAGCTCAGGCTGATCGACAGAAAGATAACGGTTTGATTGACTTTACTAATCTTTTAGCCAAAAGTAACTCGACACATTTGGACATAGTCCACTTTGCTCAAGGAGACATTGAGCGACATAATGCCGTTAAGGAGGTGTTAAAGGTTTACGGAGACGAATAACATGTCTGGGGGTGTAAAAGCCCCCATTCATATTATAAGGTAAACAAAGCCGGCAATAACACTAATACCAGCTAATGCAATAAATGCAATAAGAGTAATATCAGCTATTAATTTTTTATGTTCAGCCGCAGCTCTTGCTACTTTTAACCGTCTTTGTCTTTCTTTTTGTCTAGTTCTCATCATAGATTTATAAATATCAGCTTGTCCTGAATATACAAACAATTCTCGTAATTGTTTTTCCATATCTTTCGTTTTATGTTCAGCTAACGCTACTTCTAATGCATACGACTCAACAGATTGTTTAGCAAATACTTTACTACTAATAGTAGGATTTTCAGATTCTGTTTTAGCAGTGTCTATTTTGTCCTTTGCATCAAAAAACGTAGAGAACTGACTAGCCATGTCTTGAGCTTCTTTACCAGCTTTTAGTCCTTTGGATATTACACCAATGGCTTTAGTAGCGGCCGCAATAGCTAAAGATATTTCAATCACTTATGCTAATTTAAAGAGATTTTCAGCACGACATACAGTTGCTGATCTACAATCTCTTAAATTTTGTTGGAATATTATAGGTTCTACCCAATCAACATCATGCGAGCCGTTGTAACCTGAACTAGTGCATCCTGTTATAATAATACTACTTACTAGCAATATTAATTTTTTCATCTCTTTCCTCTTTTAGATTATTATAACCTTCCTCATCTAAGTGTGTAATAGCAAGCCAAGCGTGAGTCATTTCGTCACCTGTTCTTGAACCGCCCATTACCCACATATCAGCATCTGGATTATTTGGATTTTCTGCTGTGTTGTCATACCATTGCTTTAGAACAATAACTGCTCCTGCTGGTAAAAGTGGTGCTACGTCTGGATCGTACAAATGACTGTGATGCCATGTTGCACTCCAATTTGATACTTGGCTAATCTGTTCTGTGCGTCCTGTCTCTGGATAGAATATTTCCAAACTTGCTGCGTTCAT
>Ga0308001_10000576_pt1 | contig 17052 bp, 17 predicted proteins | sample Neamet5_FD_203167 | JGI IMG/M metagenome (GOLD analysis project Ga0308001, IMG submission 203167) | Marine microbial communities from water near the shore, Antarctic Ocean - #5 | ecosystem: Environmental > Aquatic > Marine > Unclassified | place: Southern Ocean | collected 2014-06-04
TTTTTGATTCCAGCATATCCAGCAGAACTTTCTGTAAAGAACATACATTCTCCAGCTCTAAAGTTAGCTCCACCTTCATTTCTTCTACCAGCGTAGAAAAACTTGCCTTCTTTAGCCCACTTACCCATCAAACCTAGATGCGCAACTTGCAAAGGACCATTAATTTTTAGCTCTGTATCTAATCCTTTAAAACCATTTCCTTTTGTTGCAAACGGAATGTCATGATAGGCAGAAAAGTTTTCTAAATGTATCCAACTCTGCCAAGCAGTAGTTAGTCCACAAGAAATTCCAGCTGCTTTAGCTGCATCTAATGCTTTACCAACATCGCCCCAATGTTTTAGGCTCATATTAGGTTTTAAACCAGCTTTCTTCATTAGGTCTTTGTTTACCCATAGCACTGGTGTTGATGCGTTGTAAGGTAGAGACAACATTTGTCCGTCTGTTGTCGTGTAGTAACCTTTCACCGGAGGAATAAAAGCATTCTGATTAAATTTTAATCCAGACTCATTCATTACTTCGTAAATTGGTTTAGTAGCACCTTTAGCAGCCATCATAGAAGCTGTTCCAACTTCAAATACCATTAAGATATGTGGTTGTTGTTTTGCTCTGAACGCAGCTATTCCAGCGTTTAATGTTTCTGAGTAGTTACCTTTTCTTGTGTGAACTACTTCGTATTTATCTTGGCTCGCATTAAAGTCTTTAACTTGAACATCAAGTAACTCTCCAAGTCTTCCTCCGAATGCATGCCACCAATTGATTGTAGTTTTTGCTTCTGCATTTGCATGTGAAAAAAGTGCAAATACACTGAAAACAAAAAATAGTTTTTTTAGTGATTTCATTGTTTTTCCTCTGTTTTTTTTTTTTGAATATCAAAAAACTTAGCAGAACTTAATGCTGCATGACAGCAGTAATAAACTTAGGAAAGGATGAGGTTTATGTAGTAAAATTCTAGTATAGGTTTAAATCTTTGCAAACTCACCACCGGATCGATATCGCCATAACCACTTAGGCATGGCCTGTTGAACATCTGCTGGTTTTATATTTAGGTCTTTTAAAGTTAAATAGTTTTCAGACACAACATTATCTGCTTCGTTTAAAATTTCACATTGATCTTTTGTGAGTAAAGGTTTTGGCATGAGACCAAGTAATGAGGCTTGTATTTTTGCAATTGGCATTGGCAAATTAACAACCAGTCTTTTTTTACCTATAGTATTTAAAATTGATTTAACCATATCTCCAAAGCTAATCACTTTAGGTCCACCGATCTCATAAATTTTTCCTTCATTTTTTTTAATCTCTATGGCTTTTACAATAGCAGTAGCTACGTCGTTTACTAAAATAGGTTGAAACTTATAATTTGTTTTTACCACTGGGATAACGGGGGACATACTCAGTTTTGCAAATAAATTAGTAAAATTATCTTCTACGCCACAAACTACACTTGGTCTGATAATGATAGTATTTTTAAAATTGTTGAGAGCTTTTCGTTCTCCATTAAACTTCGATTGTTGGTAAAGAGATTTTGAATCAGCTCTCGCACCAATAGCACTGACATGAATAAATTTTTTAACTTCTGACTCTGAGCAATATTTTGCAATCAACCCTGGCAAATCAGAATGCAGATTTGAAAATTTTTGTTTGCTATTTTCAAAAAGAATGCCGATTAAATTGATTACGATATCTGAATTATTAATTGCCTCTTTAATTTTAGAAAAATCTTTGAAATTAAAGTCAATAAATTCTATAGCACCTGGAGGAGCCTGTGTTTTCAAATAACCTTTTAAATAAGCGTTCCTTGTTGGAATAATGCATTGAAAGTTTTTCTCGGTCATTTTTCTGACAAGATATCTTCCTATAAATCCACCTCCGCCAAGGATTGTTGCTATTGGGTAATTATTCATGGTATTTAAGATAGTTATATGAAAATACACAAGATTCAAGGGGACATAAGTTCAGATGTAGCGATGACATTTAAAGACAGTGTCGCCATCGACACCGAGGCTACAGGTTTGTTAATTCCAGAACGTGATAAATTAAGCTTAATTCAAATTTGTAATGAAGATGGTGATGTCTACGTTATTCAACCAGACCGAACAAATTATAAAATGCCTAATTTAGCTTCTGTTTTAGAGAATGAAAAAATTCAAAAAATAGGACATTTTTTGCGATTTGATAAAAGTGCTCTAGAATATTTTTTAAAATGCAAAATGAAGAATATTTTTTGCACTAAGATAGCCTCTAAAATTTGTAGAACCTATACTGATGCTCATGGCCTTAAAAGTTTAGTTCAAGAGTTCTGCAACAAAAAATTAGATAAAAATCAAGGCTCGAGTGATTGGAATAAAGATATTAATGATCTTAGTGGTAAACAGCTAGAGTATGCAGCAAATGATGTAATCTATCTACACAAGATTAAGAGTGCGCTAGAAAAAATGTTAATTCGAGAAGACCGTATGGACATCTATAAAAAATGTATAGAATTTTTAGATACAAGAATAGAACTAGATCAAAAAGGATTTAAATTTTCAATTTTTGAACATTAATGGCTAAAGTTAATTACATTTCTATTGCAAAAAAAGCTGCTGCTATTCAAATTTCTGAGCTTAAAAAAATTAATAAAATTTTTGATAAATCATTTGTGCAAGCGGTTGACCTAATGGCGAATTGTAAAGGTAAAGTTATTGCTGCGGGAATTGGCAAAAGTGGATTGATCGCTCGAAAAGTTGCCGCAACATTATCGTCGGTTGGCATTTCTTCTTTTTTTTTAAATCCAAGTGAAGCTAATCACGGTGATCTTGGTCAAATAGATAAAAGAGATTTATTGTTAGTATTTTCTTACTCGGGTAATACCTCTGAGATTGCAAATATGCTTCGTTATGCTAACAGATTCAATATTAAAATTATTGGTGTGGCTGCAAAAAAAGATAGCCTGCTTTTAAAAGCAAGTGATGTAAAATTACTTCTACCGCAAGTCAGAGAATCTGATCCAACAGGTATGGTGCCTACTACAAGTACAAGCATCACGTTGTTGTTGGGGGACTGTTTGGCGGTAGCATTAATGAACAAAATGAGTTTTTCTAAAGAGAGATTTAAAGTTTTTCATCCAGGTGGTAATATTGGACAAACTTTATTGTTAGTTAAAGACATTATGATTACTGGAAACAAATTGCCCGTGGTGAATATCTCTAAAAATATTTATGACGCTACCAAAGTGATCGATAGTAAAAAACTTGGTCTTGTTGTAGTGATAGAAAAAAATAGAGTTAAAGGAATATTAACTGATGGCGATGCAAGAAGAGGAATTAAATATTATTCTAAAGATGACTACTTAAAAAAATTCATGACCCCTAACCCTTTGTTTATCTCTGAACTCGCGCCTGCCTCTAAGGCTTTATCTCTAATGAATGAGAAAAAAATCACAAGCCTATTGGTCACTTCAGAGGAGAGCTTCAACAAAGCTAAATCAAATAAGAGATTAAAGGGAATAGTGCACATTCATTCTCTTTTGCAATACGGAATAAAGTGACTAATCGAAAGAAAAAAATTTTTTTCATACAGCTTACTATTTTTCTTGTCGCCTCTACTCTGATTTACAATACTTATCGTGATGAAAAAAAAGAAACAGAAAACTTTGTTAAAATAGAAGCTGAGACTGCTCCCGACACTAATTCTTTTAATGACATTGAATATTCAGGTTTTGATCTAACTGGGAATAGATATGTATTAAAAGCAGAAAAAGCTACTTTTAAAACTAAAAAACCAGAGCTTATTAATATGGAAACAGTTGTCGCAAAATTTTATTTAAAAGATAGTACTGTTTTAACAGTGGTTAGCGACGAAGGGCTTTATAATAATATAACATTCGACATGGATTTTAGTGAAAATGTTCTAGCTGACTACTTAACCCATAAGATATTTTCTGATTCATTGTCTTATTCAAGTTCAAATGCTAAATTAATTGCCACTGGTAATGTGCATGGAGAAAGTATAGATAAAGGAGAGTTCAATGCTGATAACGTAGAGTATGACTTGACAAATAAAACTTTAAATTTCTCAATGTTTGCCAGCAAACGTGTAAACGTAAAACTTAAAAATTAATGAGAAAAGGTTTTAGAATAATTAAATTTAAGAAAGGCAAGCCTGTCTTTCAGGTTAAAGACGTTAGCAAGTCTTTTGATGGTAGACCTATTTTAAAAAAAATTAGCATGGAGCTTTATCCTGGAGAATGCGTAGGATTATTGGGCCCTAATGGGTCAGGAAAATCTACTTTGTATAGCACTATTATTGGTGAGATTTATGCTGACGCAGGAAAAATAATTTTAAACAGTAAAGAAATTCAGGATCTACCTGTCCATCTAAGAGCAAAGGCTGGCATTGGGTATTTGAGTCAACAACGAAGTGTTTTTGATATTAACGTTTACGATAATATTTTAGGTATTTGTCAATTGACAATAAAGGGCGAAGAAAACCAAAGGAAACTGACCGAAAAACTACTTGATGAATTTAACCTACAACATTTAAGAAATATTCAAGCCGCAAATTTGTCGGGAGGAGAAGTTAGGAGATTAATGATAGCACGTTTACTAATTAACAAACCAAGCGTTGTTTTGCTTGACGAACCTTGCGCAAACCTGGATCCAATTGTTGTACAAGATATTCAAAAATATATTTTAAAACTTCAAAATTTTGGGTGTGCAATTTTAGTAACTGATCACCAGGTCAAAAATCTTTTTGATATTGTGGACCGTGCTTATGTGCTTGGTGAACAATCTATAATTGCACAAGGTACACCGTCTGAAATTTTAAAATCTTCAAAAGCAATTGAACTCTATTTTGGATCGTCTTTTAGAGCTTAATTACAATGTTAAATAAAAGTTTTTCACTTCATGTTTCTAAATCAATAAAGTCTTTCCACAAAACTATTAGAGTTGATTCTGATAAATCTATTTCTATTCGTTCTTTTATAATTGGAGCTATCAGTCACAATGTTTCAGAAGTAAAAAATGTTTTAGAATCTGATGATGTTTTTTCTTGTATTAATTGTTTAAGAAAGTTGGGTGTTAAGATTGATAAAGTAAAAAATGGTCATTATCTAGTCTATGGCAAAGGATTGGGCTCTCTATATGCTAAAAAAAATACAGTTTTAAATTGTGGAAACTCAGGTACTACTGCAAGAATTCTTATCGGTTTACTTTCTACGAATCCAGACATTCATGTTAAAATCGAAGGGGACCAATCTTTAAATAAAAGAAATATGTCTAAGCTTATTGATTTAATGGGTGAGTTCGGCACAACTTTTCTACCTAAAAATAAAATAAATCTTCCCTTAACTCTAATTTCATCAGAAATACCTATTGGTATAGAATATAAAGCCGGTGTGTCAGCTCAGCTTAAAAGTGCAGTTATTATCGCGGGTCTTAACGCAAACGGTACAACCAATGTAATTGAAGAAAAGAAAAGTAGGAACCATACGGAAAATATGTTGCTGCAAAGTCCTGATATTTTAAAAATTAAAAAAAATAACAAGGGACAAAACTATATTAAAGTTTTTGGTAAAAATTATCTTAATCCATTAAAAATTAATATTGGAGGCGATCCAAGCTCTGCTGCTTTTTTTACGGCACTTACATTGCTTTTACCTCATGCTTACTTACAGATTAAACACGTAGGTTTAAATCGAAGACGTATTGGTTTTTATAATATTTTAAAAAAATATGGAGCTAAAATAAAGTTTAAAAATGTTAAAAAAATTAATCATGAAGAAATAGGTGATATAGAGGTTCACAGTAGCAAACTAAAAGCGATTACCGCAAGTTCTGAATATTATGTTTCAGCTACTGACGAATATCCTATTCTTTTTGTAATTGCAGCTCTTACTAATGGAATATCAGTTTTTAAAGGTATTGCAGATTTAGCTAATAAAGAAAGTAATCGTATTGTGGAGATGAAAAAAATATTAAATCAGATTGGTGTTAAATGTAAATCAACAAAGAAAGAAATGAAAATATTTGGCTCAACGCAGATTAAAAAAAAGAACACTGCAATTAAAGTTCCTGACTTAGGAGATCATCGTATTTGTATGAGTGCAGTTATTTTATCATTAGTAACAGGTGTCAAAACTGAAATTAAAAATTTTGAAACTGTTGGTACCTCGTCGCCTTCTTTTTTAAAAATTATTAAATCACTTGGGGGGAGTTTTGAAATTAAAAAAAATTCATAAATTAGTTATCGCTGCGGATGGTTCTGCGGCAAGCGGTAAAACTACAGGCGCTAAAAGAATTTCAAAAAAATATGGTTTGAAATTTTTATCTTCGGGGCTGCTTTACCGATATGCTAGCTATCAGTTGCTAAAACATAAGCCTAAAAATACTATCTCTTTTTTAAAGAAATGTTTTAATCGTTTAAATTTAAATAAGTTAAATAATAAAAATTTACACTCACCCGAAGTTTCAGCTTATTCATCGACTATTGCTAAAGAAAAAAAAATAAGAAAAGTTTTGAAAAATTTTCAAAAAAAATTTGTTAAGAAATATAATAAAGTTTGTATTGAAGGAAGAGATATTGGTACGGTTATTTTGCCAAAGGCTGATATAAAATTTTTCTTTAAGTGCAATTTAAATGTTGCCGCTAAAAGAAGATTTAAAGAACTTAAAAAAACAGATAAACGTATTAACTTAGCAGAAGTTAAAAAAGCTATGCGTATTCGCGATAATTTAGATAAAAAACGTAAAAATTCTCCTTTGATTCAAGCGGAAAATGCGGTAATTGTGCAAACTGATAAATTAAAAAATATCAGAGGCATGCTAAATAAAATGTCTGAAATAATCGAAGAAAAAATTAAAGAAAAATATGGCAGTTGAAATAATTCATCAGGAACTAACTAGCTCTCAAAAAGAGTTTGAAAGCCTATTGAATGAAGATTTTAAAGACCGTAAGCTTAAAGAGGGCGAAATTATCAAAGCAACTGTAACGGAAATAACTAAAAATTTTATTGTTTGTGACGTTAAAGCAAAAATGGAAGGAATGATTCCTATTGAAGAGTTTAAAAATGATGATGAATTATCAAAATTAGCAGTTGGTTCAATAATTGAAGTATATTTAGAACGTATCGAAAGTTTTAAAGGTGAAATCGTTATATCTAGAGAAAAAGCTAGGCGCATGAAAGCTTGGAACAGAATGGAAAAAGTTTTTGAAACTGGGGAAGAAATTACAGCTTATATTACTGGTAGAGTTAAAGGTGGATTTATCGCAACTTGTGATGGCCTGCCAACTTTTATGCCTGCTTCACAAATTGATGTAAAGCCTCTTAAAAGATTTGATCACTTAATGAATGTGCCCTTAAAAGTCATTGCTACACGTATTGACAAAATTAGAGGTAACGTTTGTACAAGTAGAAGAGCGGTTTTAGAAAAGAGTAAAGATAGTGATGCAAAAGAAGCTTTGAAAAACTTAAAAGAAGGTGATGTCATTGAAGATGCAAAAGTAAAAGCAACCACAGATTGGGGAATCTTCTTAGACATTAACGGTATCGATGCACTATTGCACGTATCTGATTTATCTCATGGAAGAGTAAAAAAACCCTCTGACTTAGTAACGATTGGCCAATCCATGAAAGTAAAAATTACAAAAATTGACAAAGTGACTAATCGTGTTTCTGCCTCTGTTAAAGCTTTAACAGAAGACCCATATGAAAGTTTAGAGAAAAAATATAAAATTGGTTCAATCTACACAGGCACTGTTACTAAACTAATGGATTATGGTGCTTTTGTAAGATTAGAAGATGGCATTGAAGGATTAATACACAGTTCAGAATTATCTTGGACAAATAAAAATGTTCAACCTGCTAAAATTTTATTAGCCTCTCAAGAAGTTAAGGTAAAAATAGTAACTATAGATAGTGCCGCTAAAAGAATTTCTTTATCTTACAGAGAAACTTTACCAAACCCATGGAAAGAAGTTGAAAGTAAAGTTGGATCAATTATAGAGGTAACAATTAATAACATTACAGATAAAGCTATTTTTGCTGATTTAGATAGTGGTCTAACAGGTATGCTGCATCATCGAGAACTTTCTTTCCAAGAAGAAAAGCAAGACCTTAAAAAATTTAAAAAAGGACAGAAAATAAAAGTTAAAATTACAGAATTAAAAGATGACAAACTTAGATTCTCAGTTCGAGCACTTGAAAAAGATCCTTTTGATTGGTTCAAGGAAAATAAGAAAAAAGAAGGCTCAATTATAACCACAAGAGTACATGAGGTATTAAAAACAGGTGTAAAAGTATCGATAGACGCCGACAAACATATTATTGTTATGATTAAAAAAAATCATTTAGCTAAAGAATCGTCTGATGCTAGACCGGAAATTTTTGTACCGGGCAATGCTTTGGATGCCATGATTACAGATTTGGATTTAGAGAAAAGAGAGGTTAATCTAAGTGTCAAGGCGGCTCAAGTTTACGAGGAGAAAGGTTTAGTGGCCAAGTTTGGTGTGAATGCTGCTAAATCAGGCGCAACACTTGCGGGTATCTTCCAAAAGGCTTTAGGTAAAACACCTAAAAAGAAGAAAAAAGAAAAAGAAGAAGATTAATTCTTGGTTAAGTCAGAAATCATCAAGCAACTACACCAAAAATATCCTAACCTAAATCGATCTCAAATCAAAATTATCGTTGGTATTATGTTTGATACCATTACGGATAGTCTGGCCAAACATAAACCGGTTGAGCTTAGAGATTTTGGAAGATTTTCAGTAAAAATCATTAAAGCCAAATATAATGCCAGAAATCCTAAAACTGGTGAAATTATTTATGTACCAGAGAAGAAAAAAGTTTCCTTTAAAATGTCAAAACATTTAAAACAAAATATAAATAAAGAAAAGAAAAAATGAGAAAAAATATATTCTTAGCTTTGGACTTTAATTCACTAGACAAAGCTTTATATGTAACTAACCAAACCAAAGAATATTTAGCTGGTATTAAGATAGGTTTAGAGCTTTATAGCCTTATTGGTCTAGAGGGTGTTAAAGAATTTCAAAAATTTAAATTACCTATTTTCTTAGATACAAAAATTTTTGATATTCCCAATCAAGTAGCTAAAACTATTAAAATCATCTCGAGTTTTAAAGCTGTTAAATATTTTACCATCCATACTTTAGGTTCTTTAGAAATGCTACAAGCAGCCCAAAAAGCCTCAAGCGACACAAATATGGAATTTTTGGGGGTTAGTATTTTAACTTCATGGAATAAAAAAGACCTAGAAAAAATTGGCATCACTAGCGAAGTTAAGGATCAGGTAAAATTATTAATTAATCTTGCCTGCCAAGCTAAACTCTCGGGTGTAATAGCATCCGCCCAAGATATTGCGCTTGTACGTCAAATATCAAAGGAGATTAAAATATTTTGTCCTGGCATTAGAGGTAACCAAAATACTCAAGATCAGAAAAGAACTTTAAGTTACAAAGAATTTGATACTGCTGCAGATGATAAATGTTACGCAGTCATCGGTAGACCAATTTACGAAGGCGATGCTTTGAAAAATATTAAAACTATTATTGATTCAGCAAACTAATGCAAACAAAAGTATGTGGTCTGTCAACGTCTGACCAAGTTGAGACTTGTATTAAATATGGTGCTAACTTTTGCGGATTTATTTTAAACTATAAAAAAAGTCATCGCTTTATTAACTATCAAACAGTGGATCAATTAACAAAAATTGATAAAAAAAATACTTCCTACGTGGGTGTGCTTGTTAATCCAATGGTTGAAGAACTAAAAACTTTTTCAAATCTTGATTTAGACTATTTTCAAATCTATGGAGATTTTAGTGCAGATCAGATTACTGAGATTAAATTTAAATATAATAAAAAAATTATTATGGCTCTCCAGATAAAAGAAGAGCAAGATGTGTTAAAATACAAAACTTATGAAAAAGTAGCTGATATTATTCTCTTTGACAGTTCGGGTCTACATCAGTCTTTAAGCTGGAATCATAATTGGATTAAAACTGTACCCTCTTCTATTACAACAATGCTCGGGGGCAATATTAATATCGACATGCTTGAAAGCTTAAAAGAAATAACAAATATTGTGGATGTTTCTGGAGCTTTGGAGACGGATAAAGTAAAAGACGTTATTAAAATCAAAAAGTTTTTAAATAAAATAAAACAAATTAATGATTAAAATAAAAAAAAACATTTCCTTAATTGACCAGCATGACAAAGATTTTTTGTATGCAAAGAAATTTGGTGGTAATTTTGTCCCTGAAACACTTAAAAAACCTATTGAAGATCTCACTCTACTTTTCCAAAAATTAAGGTATGACAAACAATTCTTAAAACAAAGAAATTATTATTTTGATAATTATATTGGTGCTCCCACTCCTTTTGTTAAACTGCAAAATTTAACTAGACATTTAGGTGGAGCAGAGATTTGGGCTAAAGTAGTCTCAGAAGCAAATGGTGGGGCTCATAAAATTTACAACGCTACTGTACATTGCTTAATTGCAAAAAAAGCAGGCAAAAAGTATATCGTAGGTGATACTGGTGCTGGCTATGCGGGGAAAATGCTTTCTATGGCAGCTAAAAAATTTGGTCTTAAATGTAAAATTTTTATGGGGGCAAAAGATATAAAAAGACAAAAACCCAATGTTGATTCTATGAAAAAAAATGGTGCTGAAATAATTCCTGTTTATTCAGGTAATCAAACTTTAGTTGAGGCTGTTAGTGAATGTATGCGTTACTGGGTATCAAACTGTGATACTACTCATATGTGTGTAGGTTCGACAGTTGGACCAAATATTTTTATTAAAATTTGTGCCTGGAGTACGGCCCAGATCTCGAGAGAATTGAAAACTCAAATGATAAATGTATTTGGAAAGATTCCACAGAAAGTGAAGCTTATTAATTGTGTGGGTGGTGGAAGCTCCGCTATGGGCTTTTGGAATGAATTTATGGACTACAACCCAAAACAGATTGAGTTTATTGGAGTAGAAGCAGGTGGACCTAAAAATAGTAAATTACATGCCGCTCCACTTTCAAACAATGCTAAAGTTGGAATTTTGCATGGAGCTAAGCAATATGTCATGCAAAATAAAGAAGGACAAATTAGTGAAACTGAATCTATTTCCGCAGGTTTAGATTATCCAGGCATTTCTCCGCTTCATTGTTTTTTAAAAGATGCTCAAAGAGCAAGATATACTTCGGCAACTGATGAAGAGGCACTAGCAGCTTATCAATTAGTTACTAAATTAGAAGATATTTCTCCGTCTCTTGAGCCATCTCATGCTTTTGCGGAAGCTATTAAAATTGCTCCTAAGTTAAATACTTCAATAATAATCGTAGTTAATAGTTGTGGCGACTCCTTGAAAGATAAATTTATTATTAAAAAAAGGCTAGGAATTTACCTTCGATGAATTCAAAGATTCTTGAAACTTTTCTCAAATGTCAAAGAGAACGAAGACCAGTTCTCTTGACATACACTGTTGCTGGGGATGGCACTAAAAAACAATCTTTAGAAATAATTAAATCTATAGCAGAGCACGCTGATATTATTGAATTAGGCTTCCCTCACAACACACCAATTGCTGATGGGGGCCAAATTCAAGAGAGCTCACACCGCGCCTTGAGAAGTGGGATTAAACTGCCTGATGTCTTTCATATTGTTAAGAGTTTTAAATCAAGCAAACACTCTAAACCTTTAATATTAATGGGGTATTTTAATTTAATTTTACAATACGGACCTTTAGCTTTTCTAAAACAATGTAAAAAAGTCGGAGTTGATGGTTTGATTGTTGTTGATTTGCCTTATCCAGAAAATAAATCTTTTGCTGATCAGTGTAAACGTCATGGCATAACATTTGTCCAATTGTTATCTCCAACGACATCAAAAGAAAGAATGATAAAAATTATTAAATATTCTCACGATATGATTTATTATATTAGCATGTTGTCAACGACTGGGGGTAAACTTAAAGTATCACCTAAAAAAATACTAGCTAATTATAATCAAATAAAAAAAATTAACCCTAAAAAAAAATTAGTAGTAGGTTTCGGTATAACCACGAAAAATATTGCAAATTTGAAAAAAGCAGATGGCTTGGTAGTCGGCAGTCAATTATGTAAAGAAATTACGAGATCCTTGCAAATACGACAAAATCCTGTCACAAACTTGTATAGAATGGTATTTAACTTAAAGAGGAAAATCATTTGAATTGGATTACAAAATTTATAAAGCCCAAGATTAAATCTTTGTTTAAGAAGAAAACCTCAAAGTCTGACGAAGTTTTATGGACAACCTGTGAATGTAAAAATCTCATTTACAGAGAAGATTTACAAAAAAACTTAAACTGTTGTCCAAAATGTAGTGCCCACCATAAATTAAGTTGTGTTGAAAGATTTAAAATTTTTTTTGATGACGGGAAATATGATCTTGTAGATACGCCTCTGCCTAAAGATGATCCTATTAATTTTGTCGATACAAAAAAATACACTGACCGACTTAAGTTAGCTAGAAAAATTACCAAACAAGATGATGCAGTGGCAATAGCAGCGGGAAAAGTTGAAAATATTCAAGTGACGGTGGGGGCGCAGGATTTTAGATTTATAGGTGGTTCCTTTGGAGCGGCAAGTGGTGAGGCTTTTATTCGTGGTGCACAACATGCAATTGATAACAAAAATCCTTTTATTTTTTTTTCTTGTTCTGGTGGACAGAGAATGATGGAATCAAGTATTGCTTTAATGCAAATGAGTCGAACAGTTCTTGCAGTCAATGAGTTAAAGAAAAATAATATTCCTTTTATCGTGGTGTTAACCAACCCAACAACAGGTGGCGTTACCGCGTCTTGGGCTATGCTTGGTGATATTTTGATTGCTGAACCTAAAGCTACTATTGGCTTTGCTGGACGAAGAGTAATTCAAGACACAGTCAGAGAAACTTTGCCTCAAGAATTTCAAACAGCAGAATATGTAAGAGATCATGGAGGATTAGATCTTGTGGTTGATAGAAAATATTTAAGGTCAACTATTGGAACGCTACTAAGTGTTTTATTGAAAAAAGGAGATACACAGGTTAATACTGATGCATCAAATGTTGTTACACTCGAGAGCTCTATACAAAAATCTTCAAAAGCGTTATAGCAAAAAAATTAATCTCGATCTTAAACGTATCCAAAAAGTTTTAATTGCTCTTTCCTTCCCACATCTAGAATTAGAGATGCCTATTAATATTTTAGGTAGCGATGGAAAAATGAGCACATTAACATCACTTAAACAATTTCTTGAGGCTCATAAAAAAAAAGTCACCACATTCACTAGTCCCCATCTCTATGATGTTAGACAAAGATTTTGGTTAAAAAATAGATACATCACCGTTAAAGAAATTATAAAATATACTCAGAAGATTGAAGCTACGGGCTTACAGTTAACTTTGTTTGAATTGTTAACCTGCGTTTATATTCTAGCAGCCAAAGATCAGAAAAAAATTCACTATCATTTAGTTGAAGCAGGTTTATTGTTTAAAAAAGATAGCACTAATTTATGGGCTGAACCTAAAGCTCAGATCGTAACTAATATTAATTTTCAGCATCAAGACTGGGTCAAACCTAAAACTTTGACTGAAATTTGTAGGCAAAAATTAGACTCTCTATCACAAAACACCACTATTTATATAGCAAAACAACAACCTAAGACATTAAAGATAATAAAAAATATTTTAAGGAAAAACAGAAGCAAAAAAATTTATGCCTCTAAATTCAGGGTAAAAAAAGTAAAAAATTATTACCTCTACATGGATCAAAATCATAAGATCCCTATTCTATCAAAAACTATTTACTCAAGAGGCCTGATTAATAATTTAGCTTTAGCGATCAAAGTGGCACTAGATTTTGGTGTGCCCAAAGAAACTATTATTAAAACTATTCCTAAAATCCAGTTCGAAGGTAGGATCCAATATATTACAAAAGGTAACTTAAAAAAATTACTTAAACCACATGAAAATTTATTAATTGATGGTTGTCACTCCATAGCAAGTGCTCAAAATTTATACAACTATCTTAAAACTTTAAAAGAACCCATCTATGGAATTTGGGGTATGCAAAAAAATAAGTTACCGGGTTCTTTTATTAAATCATTTAATAAAATATTTAAAAAAATAATCACAGTAACAATTCCGAATGAACCTAATGCATTAAAAGCAGAGGAGCTCCTGTCTATTGGCCAGAAATTTATGCCGACGAGCACGGCTCCTAATATTCAAGCAGCTTTAGAAGAACTATCGTCTGTTGAAAAGAAAACTATTGTAATTTTTGGTAGTTTGTATTTAGCGGGAGAATTTTTAAATAAAAATTAAATATTTTCTTTTATCCAGGAAACTATATTTGATTTAGTAGTAGCACCCACTTTAGTTGCTTTTAGTTGACCATCCTTAAACAACAACATAGTAGGAATTCCACGTATACCATATTTTGTTGGAGAGTTTGGTTCTTCATCAATATTGTGTTTCCCAATTACAACTTGATCTTTCATCTCATCTGAAATTTCTTCGAGCACAGGACCTATTTGTTTGCACGGACCACACCACTCTGCCCAAAAGTCAACTACGATTGGCTTTTCTGCTTTTAAAACATCTGTTTCGAAATTTTCATCTGTTATTTTTTTTGTAGTCATAGATAATTGATAAATAAGTATTTTTTAATTAAAGTCAACTAGACAGCGTTATAAAATTTTTCCATCGTTTCAACATATGCATTTATATCATCTAGGATAGCTAAACGTTCTGGTTTGCCTTCTCGTTCAAACTTTTCTCGTAATGTATCAATCTCTGAATAGGTTCTTGGAATGGTGTTCCATTTTTCACTGTTCGTGCTTAAAAGCCTTTTGGCTATAGTTTTTTGAATTTCATTATGTTCTGTTTTGGGTAGTAGATCTGGTTTTTCTTCATAAATTAGGCGTCTCCCAAAATAGTGTAGTCTTTCATCCTTAAACTTACCCAAAACTAAGAGTTTTTTGTCCCATTCAGCCTTATGAAATTCAGGCATTATTCTATTATCTTCTGCACTCGTAAATTTGGTATAGATGCTTTCTTCTTCATAAACATCTTCTTGTGATTTCGTTTGTTCTTTTTCTTCAGCCTCGTCCTGTAAAATAAGACTTATTTTCTCTGAGAATTTTTTATTATCTTTAATAAGTTTTGCTCTTGCTTCTAATTTTTCAGCTCCTAGCATTTTATACTCATCAAATTCATTGCCATACGATGGATTCATAATAATGGGATGCTTGTTATGACGTACAGTTCTTAAAAATTTTGGGTTTTTCCCCATCGCAACTTTTAATTCTGCTGCCGGCATATCTATATAAATATTAGGGTCATGTTTTAGATCAAAACATTTAGGCCATTGGTATTTAGGATGCTGACAAACAAAAGCTTGCATATAAGGTCGACTTTTTCCATAAAAATATTCGTTAGTACAAAAATAAAGTTCTTTTTTTATAACTTCTAAAGTTAAATCTTTGTTTGTTGTTAATTGACTCGCTTTCCAAACACTGGGTGCTTTTTTAGAAATAATTTTAGCAACACCTAGGGTCGCAACTACATCGCCTATCGCACTATGTGCATCACCATGTTCAATTCCATTAAGAGGTGCCATCTTGTCTAATTTGTATACTGCGTTTCCTTTATCGCTAATCGAATTTTTCAAAGTATTTGGATAATAAAGATTTGCAGCTCTTGCTAAATTTAGAAGATCACCCCTGCTATTTCCACTAGTACTAGTTAAATATGGATATTCTAAAGTTTGAAATAAAGTATTTCTTAAAAATTCTTCGTCAAAATCTATGCTGTTGAATCCAATATAGGTGACTTTTCCCCAACGTTTTAAGGTTTCTACAAACTGCCTAATCATTTCGTAGTGAGAAAGTTTGGCATTTTTTAACATTTTAGGTGAGGATTTATTTACGATTAAAGCCATGGCTTCTGGAATAATACTTGGACTTAATCTACATCTTGCTTCGTAACGATCGAGTTCTTCTAAATTATCATTAGTTAAAATGGCACCTACTTGAATAATCTGGCCCCAAGATTTATTGGATGAGCTTGTTTCAAAATCGTAAAATACAAAATTTGACATTAGGAAGCTATAAGTAATGGATTAATTAATTTTTTCAATCTTTTCTTCAATTGAATCTTCTACCTGTCCATAACTACCTGTTGAACTTTTCGGTAGAGTTGAGACTTTATCATTGTCACTACTGCTATTTGGATCTTTAATATTTTCTAAAGTACGCATAATAGACCTTCCATCGCGGCCGAATAGATCGGTTGCTTTCATTGCTTCGTCTAATTTTTTTCTAAGAATAGTTATGCCCAAAAAATGTTTTTCAAACCTTGCTGTTATGTTTCTAAGATCTCCATAAATTTGAGTTGCGTTTTTTTGCACTTTTAGAGTTTGAAAACCTAAATGATAAGATTGAAGTAAAGCAGATAGTGTATTCGGTCCGGCTACTGTTACTTTGTGTTCAGTCATAAGTTCTTGTAGTAATAATTTTTTTGTTTTTGGATCTCTGTAACTAGACAATTCGGCAAACAAGCCTTCTGTTGGAGCGTAGACAATTGCAAAATCTGTTGTTTTTGGTGGTGCAATATATTTTTCACTTACAGCCTTAGCTTTGTATCTGTAGGCTGCAGCTAGATCTTTTCTTGCTTCAGCTAAAGCTTCTTTGTCATTGTTTTGAAAAGCATCGTCAATGGCTTTATATTTTTCTATAGGCCAATGACTATCAACTGGAACCAAAACATCTTCAAGCTTAACGGCAAACTCCACGGTGTCTTGGGTTTCACCAGGTTTCATTTTAACGTTTTCTATAAATTGAGAAGCTGGTAATAAATCTTTTAATAAAGAGGCCAATGAAAATTCAGCTAATACTCCATATTGTTTTACTCCTGATAAAATTCTAGTAAAATTTTCTGAACTTTTGCTTAGGCCTTCTACTTGTTTATTGAATGTGCCAACTTTTTGATCAACTTCTGTTAAGGCCTTAGTCATATCTCTAGTCACATCTTTTGAG
>Ga0308001_10000584_pt1 | contig 16946 bp, 12 predicted proteins | sample Neamet5_FD_203167 | JGI IMG/M metagenome (GOLD analysis project Ga0308001, IMG submission 203167) | Marine microbial communities from water near the shore, Antarctic Ocean - #5 | ecosystem: Environmental > Aquatic > Marine > Unclassified | place: Southern Ocean | collected 2014-06-04
TTAACATTTACACCAGGAACTTGGATTGAAAGTATACAAATCAGTAAAGGTGCTGGTAGTGTTACTCATGGATTTGAAAGCATCGCGGGAGAGATAAATACCGAATTAACAAAACCATTAACAGATATACCTTTCTTACTAAACCTTTATAGATCAGGCAATGGACGATTCGAATTAAATTCTCATTTCAACAGGAAGCTGAATGATCGGATATATTTTGGATTATACCTACACGAGAATCAAAGGAAGGAAAAATTTGATAGAAATAAAGATGGCTTTTTAGACCAGCCTCTTGCGCAGCAGTTCAATATCATGAATCGTTGGCAATATATTTTTCCTGAAAAAGGTTGGGTGAGTTTTTTGAGTTGGCGATGGATGAATGATCAGAAACAAGGCGGGACAATTAATTTTGAATCACATTTAGACAGAGGTAGAACAACAAACTGGGGGAGCGAAGTCAAAACAAATCGACTTGATGCTTCTTTCAAACTGGGTTATGTTTTTCCTGAGCTTCCCTATCAAAGTTTTGGCTTTCAGAGTGCTTATAGTAATCATGATCAGGACTCTTATTATGGGTTGCGCATTTATAACATTAATCACAAAAGCTTTTACACTAATGTTTTATTTAATTCCATTATTGGGAACACACTCAATAAGTTTAAGTCAGGGATTAATTTCAGTTATGATGAGTATGACGAGCAAGTAAATAATCTCAATTATTCAAGAAAAGACCAAAACATTGGTGCTTTCTTTGAATTCTCACATGATAATAATGAAAACTTTAGCTGGATAGGAGGGGTTAGAATTGATCTTCACAACAGACTTGGGACTTTTGTTACTCCACGTTTTCATCTTAGGTATTTGCCCTTCGAAAAATTTGTTATCCGTTTGTCAACTGGAAGCGGTCGAAAATCTGCAAATATATTTGCTGAAAACCAAACTTTATTTGCAACCAATAGAAAAATTAATATAACCAATTCGGGGGGCCAGATTTATGGTTTAAGACCAGAAAAAGCTTGGAATTATGGACTAAGTCTTAGTAAATATTTTGACATAGGATCAGATGATTTAACGGTCTCAGCCGATTATTATATCACAGATTTTGTAGATCAAGTTGTTGTTGATTGGGAAAAATCAGAAGAGGTTTCTTTTTATAATTTAACAGGGAATAGCAGTGCAAAAAGCTTTCAGTTTGAAGTAGACTTTTCTCATAACCTATGGAATTTTCGAACAGCGTATAAGAATTATGATGTTAAATTAGATTATAAAAGTGGATCGCTGCAAAAACCCTTGCAAGCAAGAAATCGATTTTTCGCCAACGTTGGTTTTGAATCTAATTTTACAGCTAAAGACCAACAATGGAGATGGGATTTGACATATCATTTGGTTGGAACTCAAAGATTGGTTGAAACGACTAGGGATAAAGCAAATAGCTATTCTCCAAATTACTCACTTTGGAATTCACAATTGACCAGGGTTTTTTCTGAAACTTTCGAATTATATCTGGGAGGAGAAAACATTGGAAACTACAGGCAAACAAATCCTATTATTGGTGGGGGAAACCCATTTGGACCCGATTTTGATGCCTCACAAGTCTATGCACCCGTCTTTGGAAACATGATATACGCAGGTTTGCGTTTTAAAATTAAACCATAACCATTAAATTTATATTTATGAAAAAATTATTTTTAATCTTAATGCTACTTTCCTTGGGAATACATGCACAAGAGAAATCAAAAAAAAATGTGAAAACTGAATTTACAGTTGTTGGAAATTGTGATGCTTGTCAAAAAAGAATCGAAAAAGCAGCCTTTTCAGTTAAGGGGGTTAAAATGGCAAATTGGGATATTCCATCTAATGTAATTACTATTATTTATGATCAAAGAAAAGTTCATTTAGACAGCATTCACAAATCAATTTCAGCGATTGGACATGATACGGAAAAGAGTTTTTCTTCGCTTGCAGTTTATGATGCATTACCTCTTTGTTGTCAATACATTAGAAAAGAATAGACGTAAAAAAAACCTGCTTTTTTTAAAGCAGGTTTTTTTAATACTAAATTGGAATTACATCATTCCGGGCATTCCGCCGCCTCCCATTGGTGGCATAGCAGGAGCATCTTCCTTAATATCTACTAAAGCACATTCTGTAGTAAGAATCATCCCAGCAACAGAGGCAGCATTTTCGAGTGCTACACGCGTTACTTTTTTAGGATCAATAATCCCTTCTTTAAGCATGTCAACAAAAGTTCCATCCTTAGCATTGTATCCAAAATTTTCGTTACCCTCAAGCACTTTAGAAATGACAACAGAACCTTCGCCTCCAGAGTTTTCAACGATAATTCTTAAGGGAGCTTCAATTGCTTTGTGTATGATTTGAATACCAGTAGCTTCGTCAGCATTGTCAGATTTTAATTTAGACAAACTTTCTTGCGTTCTTAATAAAGCAACACCTCCACCAGCTACGATACCTTCTTCTACTGCGGCACGAGTTGCATGAAGTGCATCATCTACACGATCTTTCTTTTCTTTCATTTCAACTTCTGAAGGTGCACCAACATAAAGTACGGCAACACCACCAGAAAGCTTAGCCAAACGCTCTTGAAGCTTCTCTCTGTCGTATTCGGAAGTAGTCGTTTCAATTTGAGCTTTAATTTGGTTAACACGAGCTTGAATTTCAGCAGTTTCACCAGCGCCGTTAACAACAGTTGTATTGTCTTTGTCGATGGTCACTTTCTCAGCAGTACCCAACATCTCAATAGTTGTGTTTTCTAAGGAAAAACCTCGCTCTTCAGAAATAACAGTACCTCCTGTTAAGATGGCGATGTCTTCAAGCATTGCTTTTCTTCGGTCTCCAAAACCAGGGGCTTTTACAGCAGCGATTTTTAGGGAGCCACGAAGTTTGTTTACAACCAATGTAGCTAGAGCCTCACCATCAACATCTTCTGCAATAACTAACAAAGGTTTTCCAGTTTGAGCAACAGGCTCTAGTACTGGAAGTAAATCTTTCATTGAAGAAATTTTCTTGTCATATAATAAAATGTAAGGAGTTTCTAGATCAGCTTCCATTTTTTCAGAATCTGTTACAAAGTAAGGAGACAAATATCCACGATCAAATTGCATTCCCTCAACAACATCAACATAGGTGTCAGTTCCTTTTGCTTCTTCCACAGTTATTACACCTTCTTTTCCAACTTTCTCAAAAGCCTCAGTAATCAGGCTTCCGATGGTGTTGTCATTGTTTGCAGAAATACTAGCAACTTGCTTTATTTTATCAGAAGCACTTCCAACTTCCACTGATTGTTTTGTGAGGGCTTCCACTATAGATCCAACAGCCTTGTCTATTCCTCTTTTAAGGTCTAATGGGTTTGCACCAGCAGCAACATTTTTCAAACCTTCTTTCACAATCGCTTGTGCAAGAATGGTAGCAGTTGTTGTACCATCACCAGCCAAATCATTGGTTTTAGAGGCAACTTCTTTCACCATCTGAGCGCCCATATTTTCAAGTGGGTCAGACAATTCAATTTCTTTTGCTACAGTCACCCCATCCTTAGTTACTTGTGGTGCCCCAAAGGATTTCCCTATGATTACATTTCTCCCTTTTGGTCCAAGGGTTACTTTTACTGCATTTGCTAGTGCATCAACGCCTCGTTTAATTCCGTCGCGAGCATCTAAATCAAATTCTATTTTTTTAGCCATCTTAGTTTGTGTGTTATTTTTTGTTAAACAATAGCGAGAATATCGGCTTCTCTCATAATTAAATAATCGTTTCCTTCGTGCTGAAGTTCAGTCCCAGAATATTTTCCGTATAAAACGTTGTCACCAACTTTTAAAGTTACAGGATTTTCCTTTGTCCCAGGGCCAACAGCGACCACAATTCCTCTTTGAGGTTTCTCTTTCGCTGTGTCAGGGATGATTATACCCGAAGAAGTTTTGGTTTCTGCAGCAGCAGATTCAATTAGAACTCTATCTGCTAGCGGTTGAATATTTAGTTTACTCATTTGATTGATATTTTTAATTTAAATATTAATTTCACAAATCGTGCCATTCAATTATTGTGTGACAAATTGATGTTTTAATTGACGTAAGACTGACAGCATGACATAAGTCGATATCACTCAGGGGTAGCGACTGGTATTTCAGGAATCACTTCAGGAATTGTTTCAGGAATGACTTCTTCAATTGCATTGTCTTGAATCAATCGAGAATCGATAGGTTTGTTGTTAGAAGTTAAAGAGATGTTAGAAAGTAATATAAGAACCAATAAAAGTGTGGCTAAAATCCAGGTACTTCGATCTAGAAAATCAGAAGTTTTTTGGACTCCACCCATCTGTTGTGCTCCAGCTCCAAAAGAAGAAGAGAGTCCTCCACCCTTGGGGTTTTGAACCATCACTACTAAGATTAGTAAAAAACAAACGAAGATTATTAATCCAATAAATATTGAAAAAGTGCTCATATCAAGTCAAGTTGTTAGTGTTTTTGCAAACGTTTTATTTCTTTTATTTGCCCTGCAAAGAAAACATTTTTTTCCGGATATTTCAAACTTAATATTTTGTAGGCTCTTATTGCTTTTCCATATTTTTTTTGTTTACTAAAAACCTTGGCTAGGGTTTCGGTCATCAGCTCTTCTGGTTGGTAAATATTTTCAATTTCTATGGGTGAGCTTTCTGTTTTTCTAACGGGCGATATTTTTGGGTCATTTTCAATAAAACGATCAATGATAGAGAGCTTGCCACTCAACGGGCTTTTTTCAATCGTTGTCTGAATTCCTTTTTCCTCAGTAAAGATTATCCAGTCCGTAAAACTCAATTCAATTTCAGCGCTATTTGTTTCTTCAATTTTAACCTCAGCTTGAACTACCGGCTGTTTATTGACAATGGATTTTGCTTTTTTTATTTTAGTAGGCTCAGCTTTTTGTCTCGCTACTTTTAATTTAACAGGCTTAGCTTTTAACTTTATGGGACTTTGAATGGCTATTTTTAAGACGCTTCTGTTGCTCGATAGTACGGCCGTTTTATTCAAGACTTTTTGATAATCTAAATCGTTTCTGAGTTTAAGTGCCTTTGCATAAAAAACATGAGAGGATTGGAAATAGGGGAACTCTTCTGTTACGTTTTTCAGATCAGCTAAGGTTTGATCACTAAAAGGATTAAAATTATTGATGATTTTAAAAAAGTCTACTTCCTTTGCCATACTTACCATTTAGCCAGTGTGGCATTGAAAATATTTTGAGTCAAACGTTCGAAAATCTCATCGTGAGCAGCTCCTTTTATGTCATATAACTGTTGTTCTGCTGGGAAATCATAAAAGAAAGAGAAACGACTTTCAAAGTCGTCTTCCTCATTATTTACATTTGTATATCGCAAATTTATGGTAACTGTCAATCTGTTTTGAGCAGCGGTTAAATTAGCTGTTGAGGTCATTGGAGTAACACTATATTCAACAATTTCTCCTTCATAAAATAAGTCCCCATTTGAGGAAACTAGATTCAAGTTGGTCTGATTTAATATAATATCTTGAAGTTGGAGGGTAAAATCTCGGTCTACTCCGGGTTCAACAGTAGATCCGGGTCGACTCCCGGCTTGATTTTCAAAATAATCTACTTGAAAAGATTTTGCTCCTGCCGGTATAGAAGCTCCAGTAAAAGAATAGATGCCGCATCCAAAAGTGAAGACCAGCAGTGTTAAAGAAATAAATTGACTTTTAATGTCATGCATCTTCCAAATCTTGAAGGTCAAATTGTTTGATTTTACGATAAAGTGTTCTTTCTGAAATACCTAATTCTTTGGCGGCAATTTTTCTTTTTCCATTGCTTCTTTTCAAAGACTTTTTGATCATTTCAATTTCTTTTTCTAATAAAGATAAAGGTTCTTCTTCAATAAAAGTTTGGGCAAACTCGTAATTTTTTGAATCAGAATTTTCTTCATAATTATAAGAATTATTTTTTTCAGCAGGGATTACTTCTAGAGATTTTTCTAGCGCATCGTTTTCGTTCCCATAGATTTTTTTGATTAAATCTGGATTTTTTTCTTGGACTGAGGAATGATTTTCGTTTTCCATGAGCTCCAAGGTTAATTTTTTTAAATCATTGAGATCGCTTTTCATATCGAAAAGCACCTTATAAAGAATCTCCCTTTCTGAAGAAAAATCCGCGTCTTTATTTTCACTCTTGACAACAGCAGGTAGCTGAGATCCAAGTTCTGGCAGGTAGTTCCTTAAAATAGCTGGATTTAAATCTCTTTCTTTTTCAAGTACAGAAATTTGTTCAGCGATATTTCTGAGTTGACGAATATTACCAGCCCAACGGTATTGGGAGAGGATATTTTGAGCATCTTCATTCAACCTAACTGTGGGCATCTTATATTTTTGAGCAAAATCAGCTGCAAATTTTCTAAAAAGTAAGGGAATGTCATTCTTTCTCTCTCTAAGTGGCGGTAAGTTAATTTCTACGGTGCTTAGCCGATAATATAAATCTTCTCTAAATTTCCCTTTTTGAATTGCCTCTCCCATTTTTACATTAGTAGCTGCAACAATTCTAACATCAGTTTTTAGAATATTAGAAGACCCTACTTTCATGTATTCTCCATTCTCTAGAATTCGAAGTAATCGCACCTGAGTGGGTAAAGGAAGTTCACCAACTTCATCTAGAAAAATTGTACCTCCGTCAGCAACTTCAAAGTAACCGCTTCTACTGGCTGTAGCTCCCGTAAAGGCTCCTTTTTCATGTCCAAACAACTCACTGTCGATTGTTCCCTCTGGAATTGCACCGCAGTTTACGGCAATGTATTTTGCGTGTTTTCGTGGAGAGAACTGATGAATGATTTTAGGGATATTCTCCTTTCCTACCCCACTTTCTCCAGTCACCAATACAGTAATTTCAGTTGCAGCAACTCGGAATGATTTTTCGAGTGCCCGATTAAGTCCAAAGTGGTTTCCAATAATTCCGAATCGTTGTTTTATGTTTTGAATAGATTCCATGATTCCTTATATTTCTTGAGAAATTCCAATTGCTTTACCGATCAAAGTTGCAGAAGTGGCAGCATCAATTTTAACATCTACAAATTCACCAACCTGATAATTTTCTTTTGGAAATACAGCAACGGTGTTTTGACCAGTCCTGCCACTCCAGAATTCATCTGATTTTTTCGAACTTTTTTCAATTAAAACGCAAAAGGTTTTTCCAATATTTGCTTTGGTTCTCAATTCGCTGTGTTCTCTTTGAAGGGCTATGATCTCTTGTAATCTTCTTTTTTTGGTGGGTTCAGGAATGTCATCAGCAATCTTACGAGCAGCATGGGTTCCGGGTCTTTCAGAATAAGAATACATAAACCCATAATCATACTTAACATATTTCAGTAAATTAAGGGTGTCCTGATGATCTTCTTCTGTTTCTGTTGGAAATCCAGCAATCATGTCCTGAGAAATACCACATCCTGGTATGATTTTTCGAATGTTATCAATCAATTCGAAATACTCTTCTCTTGTGTGCTGACGGTTCATTTTCTTTAGAATAGCATTACTTCCAGACTGAACAGGCAAATGAACATAGTTACAGATGTTTCGGTATTTTGCCATGGTGTGAATTACATCTAAAGACATGTCTTGGGGGTTCGAAGTCGAAAAACGAATTCTCATTTTTGGCCGTGCTTCTGCCACTAATTGTAGCAGTTGAGAAAAACCTACAGCCGTTTTTTGTTGTAAAGCAGTGGCGGTTTCAAAATCTTTTTTGAGTCCTCCGCCATACCACAGATAGCTGTCTACGTTTTGACCGAGTAAGGTGATTTCTTTGTAGCCTTTTTCGACCAATTGATTTACTTCTTCCAATATGCTTTTAGGGTCACGACTTCTTTCTCTTCCTCTTGTAAAAGGAACGACGCAAAAAGTACACATGTTGTCACACCCTCTAGTTATGGAAACAAAAGCACTAACGCCATTTGAATCCAAACGAACGGGAGCAATGTCGCCATAGGTCTCTTCTTTAGATAAAATAACATTGACCGCTTCTCTATTTGATTCGGCTTGCTTAAGTAAGTTGGGAAGATCTTTGTAGGCATCTGGTCCAACAACGATGTCTACCATTTTTTCTTCCTCAAGAAATTTGTGTTTCAAACGCTCTGCCATGCAGCCCAAAACCCCGATTTTTAATTTTTTGTTCGTTTTCTTTAATTTATTAAATAGCTCTAATCGTTTTCTGACGGTTAATTCGGCTTTTTCGCGAATCGAGCAGGTATTGACCAAAATCAAGTCGGCGCTTTCCATAATTTGTGTGGGGTGATAACCTTCTTTAGATAAAATTGAAGCAACGATTTCACTGTCAGAAAAATTCATCTGACATCCATAAGATTCCATATAAACTTTCTTATTATTTATAACTAATTGATTATCAATTACTTGAGACGAATCTTTATGGTTGGAAACCTGGTGGGATTCGAGTACCTCACCATTGTATAAATTAGGATTCTTCTCTGATGTTAAACCTTTCATTCTTTATCGATATGGTATATTTGGTGGGATAAATATTTTACTGGTAGTTCCCACTATGTTTATATTTTAAACAATTTTTATACAAAGATAACAAATTCGGACAAAATGTCATACAATACAACAGAATCGGTGATAACATTTCTGCTACCACCGATTCATAAGGATGTTGTAGAAGATTATTCTACGGTACTACAATCAAATTAACTTTATATAATCTATAAATATGGATTAGCTTCCCAATTTGATACACTTCAAATTAGTTAACTCCACATACTTTCCCAAACTCTGTTTTCATTTGATAGATTGAACTGTTTTTCAATACAGTTGATTATATCTTTGTTGGTGTAATAGTTTTTATTCTTGAATTTTTTAGGAGTTATCCAATTTCTTCTTTCAAAACTTTTTAGAGTAGGGTAGTACAACCAAAAATTGTTTCAGTTTCCTATCAATAAAATATTATTAATATCATCTTTATTATAATCACCAACCAAAAAATCGTTGACTGATGAAAATTGTGCTCTTACAGGCAATTTATTTACCATAAAGTCCCCATAACCAAGATTGGTAAGTATGGCACTTGAAAAATAAGTAGCTTTGTATATTTAATTCATAAATTAGATATTATGAAAAAGCTACTTCCTCTTTTAATGTTCGGTTCTATGGTTTCTTTTGGACAAAATTATTCTCTAATATCAAAAGACATAAACTACTTTGGAAAGGATTTTTTTAGACTTGAAGGCACCCTAATCTCAGACTCTCTCAAAGAGAACAGTTACGACAGATTACCTATTTCGTATAAAGAGATTGTTAGAGAACCCGTCTGGAATTTGTCTAAATCTTCAGCAGGAATGTCCATTCGTTTTCTTTCTAATTCAAAGAGTATAAGTGTTAAATGGACAATTTTAAATAATCTTAAAATGAACCATATGGCTGAAACTGGAATTAAAGGAGTTGATTTATATTTCAAGAATAAAGACAACTGGCAATATCTCAATACGGGCCGTCCAGACGGAATTAAAAATGAGTCTACTCTAATAAATAATATGTCTGAAGAGATGCGAGAGTTTAAAATATTTCTACCTCTTTATGATGGGGTTGTAAATATTGAAGTAGGTATTGACTCAAATAGTATAATTAAAAAACCATTAAAGAATAGAAATAAGTCAATCATTTTTTACGGAACCAGTATAACTCAGGGTGGGTGTGCGTCTCGTCCGGGAATGGTTCATACCAACATTATATCAAGAAAATTAGACCTTGATTGTATAAATTTTGGATTTAGCGGAAATGGAAGAATGGAACAGCCAATAGCAAAATTAATATCGGAATCAAAACCTCTATTCTATGTCATAGAATGCATGCCCAATATGATTAATCCAGAAAACGTAACCAATAAAACAATTCCTTTAGTAAATATTATAAGAGAAAATAATTCTGAAGCTCCTATAGTTTTTGTTGAAAACTTTATACCCACTTCTTCAATTTTGGACAAAAAAAGAGAGATTGAGATAAGAGAAATGAATTTAGCTTTAAAAACTGAATATGAAAAAATGATTTCAGAGGGTTATAATAATATATTTTATATTAAAAGTAGGAAAGCAATAGGAGATGACAATGAAGGCACAGTTGATGGAGTGCATTTTACAGATTTAGGATTTTTAAGATATGCGGATTTTTTAATAGATAAGTTTGTTGAATTTGGACTTATAGACATCAAGTAAATTCTATAATATCAATATTATAAACAGTAGAACAAAATGATACAACTTTACATATTGTTAATAGTCAGTTTGATTTTCAAAACTTCAGCAAATTTAATTTATTAATTAGAATACGATATAAAGGAAAACTTTATTATTTTTTTGAAGAGTGGACAGCTTTAGGCTTATTCATCGATCTTACCCCTTCAATTTGAGGCCCCAAACCTTTGGGTATTTTTTTAGCCTCATCAATCCGCTGGTTGATAACTAAAATCAAAGAGTCTTTTGTTTTTTTATATTTAGGTTTTTGAGACAGATTGTTAAGTTCTTCTTCATCGAAATTATGATCATAGAGTTCATAGCCATAAATTCCATTTTTACCCCACTGTGTTAATCTGTAACGATCAGTTTTAATTGAATAGCCATTATTCCACTCTGTCAAGGCACTATTTCTAACCCTTTGGGAGGGGTCTTTCAGCATGGGGTCCAAGCTTTTTCCAGAGACAAACGATGGTGTTTCCATTCCCAGCAAATCCATTAAGGTTGGATAGATGTCAATCATTTCTACGGGAGCCTTATGGATTTTTACATCTTTTTTAATTCCAGGGCCTGAAAAAACCAATGGAATTCTGGTTGCATTGTCAAAAAGTGTTTGTTTTTGCCAGTGTCCATGTTCTCCCATGTGATAGCCGTGATCAGAAGTGAAAACGATTATGGTATTTTTATCCAACCCAGTTTCCTTAAGCTTGTCTAATATTCTTCCCACCTGAGAATCAACAAAAGAAGTCGTCGCATAATAGGCTTGAATTACGGTTTTAGCTGTTTTTTCGTCTAAGTCAATTTGCTCTTTTTTAGCCCTTATAGATTTGGCTGCAGCTCGAGGCAATGTTTTTAAATAGTCGGTAGAACTTTTTGGAACAGAGATTTCCTCTAAGGGATACATGTCAAAATATTTTTTGGGAGCTACATAAGGAGTGTGGGGTCTGTAGAGCCCAACGGCGAGGAAGAAATTTTCACCGTTTTTCGAGAACTTATCTAAAAGTTCATTGGCTTCAGTGGCAGCGATTCCATCAGTTTGCTCTTCGTCAGTTCCTTCTGCTGAAAGCCAACTCAGTGTGCCACCATAGGAATTAGGTTTTAATGTGTTTATTTTATACTCCTCGATTTTATCTCTTCCGAAGGGATTGATGGTTTGATCCCAAGTGTAGACATCGTCAAAACTAGATGTTCCAATTGAGGCCGGGTTGTCATAATGATATATTTTTCCAATTCTTATGGAATGGTATGCTTCCATTCTAAATTTTTGACCTAATGTAGTGACTTTGGGAACAGTTTGTCTAAGATACACCCGGTTGTGTTTTAGTTTGGTTTGATCGGCATACATTCCTGTCATAAAAGACGCCCTAGAAGGACCGCACAAGGGAAACTGATTGTGCGCATTCCCAAACAAGACTCCATTTCTAGCCAATTGATCAATGTTGGGCGTTTTTACAATGGAATGTCCATAGCTCCCTAGGTCACAATTCAAATCATCTGCAATAATGAAAAGGACATTGAGTCTAGAGGTTTTAGTATCCGCTTTAAATCCAAACATAAGAAGAGAAAGAAAAATCACTAAACAGGTGTTTTTTAATTTCATTTGATTAAAATTTATTAGTAACCGTTTTGAATTATAATTAATAAAATTAATACTTTTTAAAAATTTTTTCATTTAAATCTTGAAAATTCAAATCAAATATGTTTTGCTTGACTCAATGAAAAAGTTTAAACTTACTATAAACATTGAACACAAACAAGCAATGTATATGCTTCAATTCTCCAAAATTTAAATTTTATATGTTAAATCATATTAGGTCATAAAAAAAAACTATCTAATTTTGTGATCAAATATATTAATCCATGGCAAGTAATTTAGTGATTGTTGAGTCCCCGGCAAAGGCGAAAACCATAGAAAAGTTTCTTGGAAAAGATTATAAAGTAGCCTCAAGTTTCGGTCACATTGCAGATCTTCCAGCCAATGAATTGGGAGTGAATGTTGAAGGAGATTTTTTACCCAAGTACATTGTTTCCTCGGATAAGAAAAAAGTTGTTAGTGAGTTGAAGTCACTGGCAAAAAAAATGGATACTGTCTGGCTAGCAAGTGATGAAGATAGAGAAGGAGAAGCAATTGCATGGCACCTTGCCAACACTTTAGAGCTCGATTCTAAAAATACAAAACGCATTGTCTTTCACGAAATAACGAAGACCGCTATTTTGGATGCAATAGCGCATCCCAGAGAAATAGATTATAACCTTGTAAATGCTCAGCAAGCGAGAAGAGTTTTGGATCGTTTGGTGGGTTACGAATTGTCTCCTGTCTTGTGGAAGAAAGTTAAAGGAGGATTGTCTGCGGGAAGGGTTCAATCTGTTTCTGTTCGTTTGATCGTCGAAAGAGAACGTGAGATAAACATGTTTTCACCACAAGAATCTTACAAGACTCAGGCGCTTTTTCAAACAAATAATAATAAATTAATCAATGCTCAATTGAGCATAGGGTTCAAATCTCAAGAGGAGACACTTGAGTTTTTAAAAAAAAACAAAGGAAGTCAGTTCAAGGTTAGCAGTGTCGAGACTAAACCTGCTACCAAGATTCCAACGGCCCCGTTTACAACTTCCACGTTACAGCAAGAAGCCTCTAGGAAATTATATTTTTCAGTAAGCAAGACCATGAATATTGCTCAGCGACTCTATGAAGCAGGGCTTATCACTTATATGAGAACAGACAGTGTAAACTTATCTAAGGAGGCGCAAAAAGGTGCAATGAAGCAAATAGAAAAGCTCTATGGGCCTTCTTTTGTAAAGCAGCGTCAGTATAAAACAAAAAACAAGGGAGCTCAAGAAGCACACGAGGCCATTCGGCCAACGGACTTTAGTCGCTCTCAAGTTGCAATAGACTATGACCAATCTCGTTTATACGAATTAATCTGGAAGCGTTCAATTGCCTCTCAGATGAGTGATGCTAAACTAGAGCGAACGCAGCTTAAAATCTCATCCAATTCTCACAACGAATTGTTTGTTGCCAAAGGTGAAGTGATAAAATTTGAAGGATTTTTAAAAGTTTATCTCGAAGGGGTAGACGATGAAAACGATGAAACAAGTGGTCTTTTACCTGCGGTTAGTGAAAGAGAAATTTTAGATCTTAAAGAAATAATTTCTAACCAAAGATTTACTAGACCTCCTTATCGTTATTCGGAAGCTTCATTAGTTAAAAAACTAGAAGAACAAGGAATAGGAAGGCCTTCAACTTATGCGCCAACAATTTCAACCATTCAAAATAGAAAATACGTTCAAAAAGGAATCTCAGAAGGAGAGATTCGAAATTATGTTCAGATTAAACTTTTGAATGATGAAATAATAACAAAACTTTTAAATGAAAAAGTAGGAGCAGATAAAGGAAAATTAACCCCTACTGACATAGGAACGATTGTTAATGATTTTTTAGTTGCAAATTTTAATAACATACTTGATTATAGCTTTACGGCGAAAGTTGAACAAAGTTTCGATTTAATTGCCGACGGATCAGAAGATTGGATCAAAACGATCAAGGATTTTTATGGAGATTTTCATAAAACCGTAAACCATGTAAGTGAAAATGCTGAAAGAGAATCTGGAGAGCGGGTTTTAGGAGAGGATCCTGCATCAGGAAGAGTTGTGAAGGTAAGACTGGGTCGCTTTGGACCGATTGCCCAAATTGGAAATTCAGAGGAAGAAGAAAAACCAGTTTTTGTAAGTTTGTCTCCAGGACAACAACTAGAGTCGATTTCTTTGGCTGAGGCACTCGAATTGTTTAAGCTTCCAAAAACATTAGGGGAGTATGAGTCCGAAGAAATAACAGTAAACAATGGACGATTTGGCCCTTATGTTAAATTTGGAACCATGTTTGTTTCTCTCCCAAAGGAGGAAGATCCTATGAGTGTAGATTTAGATCGAGCCACTGAATTGATAGAAGAAAAAAGACTAGCAGATGCACCTATCCATACCTACGAAGAGTTACCAGTAAGTAAAGGCGTTGGAAGGTTTGGACCATTTCTTAAATGGAATTCAATGTTTATCAATGTCAACAAGAAGTATGACTTTGATAATTTATCTTTAGATGAGATTGAAGAACTGATAACCGATAAAATACAGAAGGAAAAAGATAAGGTAATACACAATTGGCCTGAGGAAGGAATTCGTATTGAAAAAGCACGCTGGGGAAGGTCCAACATCATTAAGGGAAAAACCAAAGTAGAGCTTGGAAAAGATATTGATGCCACAAAAATCTCTTTGGAAGTTGCCTTAAAATATTTAGCTCCAAAAAAATCTGCAAAAAAGAAAACTGTAAAAAAGAAGAAATGAGTTTAGAATCACTCATACCTGTCTCTGAGGAAGCCATTTTATCTATGGTTTTACATCCCAAGCAGGCTTTGGGGAGGAATATAGAAATTCATACAAAAAAGTTTGGTTTTCCCGAAATTCAAGGTTGTAAAATTGCAATCATCGGTTTGGAAGAAACTAGAAACGCTTTTTTTCCAGTAAGTGTCTATCAATTAACTGATTTCAGAAAATCATTTTATCAATTATTTCCTGGTAATTGGAATTTTAAAATTTGTGACCTAGGCGACTTACCTAACGGAGAAACTCCAGAAGACACTTATCTTGCTTTAAAAGAGATTTGTCATTATTTAAAACAAATTAATGTTGTAACCATTGTTTTAGGAGGAAGTCATGATATGGTTTTTCCGCTATATAAGTCCTATCAAATGAACAAGCAATTGGTAAACATCGTGTCTCTTGACAATCAATTTGATTTTTCTCAAGAGGAGGAACTAATTTCTGGAAGGTCTTATATGAGTAGAATTATAATGGAGCAACCGAATTATTTATTAAATTATTCAAACCTTGGTTATCAGAGTTATCATATTGCTCAAGAAGAATTAGACTTGATGGATAAGCTTCATTTTGAATCCGTAAGATTAGGAACTTTATTAGATGACGTGAGGCAATCAGAACCTTATTTTAGAGACGCTGACATCGCAAGTTTTGACATGAAGTCACTTTCTTGGCAGGCAACAAATAACTCCTCCGGAAACCCCAATGGAATTGATGCAAGGACGGCTTGTGCCCTAGCCAGATATGCAGGAATAAGCGATCGTTTGAGTATTTTTGGTTTATTTGAATTGGTTCCATCTAATGTTTTACATCAACTTTTATCGCAAATTGTTTGGTATTTTATTGAAGGATTTAATTGTAGATTTGACGAATATCCAGTTTTAACCAGTGATGGTTTTATTAAGTATATTGTTGCTTTGTCGGATAGAGAACTTATTTTTCATCAAAGTGAAAATAGTAATAGATGGTGGATGGAAATAACAAATGAAAACTATTTAGGTAATAAAACAAAAACTAATGCGTTATTACCATGCACACACCAAGATTATTTAGAAGCTTGCAATGACAAATTACCAGAAAAGTGGTTGAAAGCAACGAAAAGAATTTGAAATGTGGGACAAAAACCTTTAAAACAATAAAATTATTACATAACTTGGATGTTTTATGAATAAGAGGTATATATATAGTTAAAAAATATTTATTTTTACTCTCAAATTTTGAGGATAGAAGTTTATCATACAATATGAAAAGACTAATACTAATCGTTATTACTGTTATTACTGTTTTTAGTTGTGGCAAAAACAGAGGAGAATTGATAGGGGTAAAACAAAAAAAATGGTTTCCTGAAAAGCCATACGGAATGACATTGATTGAAGGAGGATCCTACATTATGGGAAAATCTGACGAGGATATTGCACAGCTTAATAATGCTGCTGCAAGAACAGTTACTGTTCCTTCTTTTTTCATGGATGAAACCGAAATAACCAATTCTGAATATCTACAGTTTGTAAGGTGGGTCAAAGATTCAGTAACTATGGCACTTTTAGCTCGAAAAGTAGACGAACTTGAACTGGGTGAAGAAAGCCAAGAGGGAATCGCAGAATTTTCTTTTAAAAATGCAGATACTTCAGATTTGAGTGAATTTCAAAAATACATGCGTTCAAATTATTATGATTTGAGTGAAGATATTTATGAAGGAAAAGCACTGGATTGGGATAATGATATTCAATTGAGTCCAGAGGATTATCCTGACCAAGCGTATGTAGAAGTTATGGATTCCCTTTACTTACCCCCAGACTTATGGTACGACGGTGAGATGAAGATTGACGTTTCAAAGATGATTTATAAATACACTTGGTTTGATGCCCAAGGTGCAGCAGAAGAATCTAAGAGAACTAGAAATAAATTTATAGACCGCAGACCATTTATTAAAAAAGAAGAAATTGAAATATATCCAGACACTACAGTTTGGATAAAAGATTTTATTTATTCCTATAATGAACCGATGCATAATGAGTATTTTTCTCACCCTGCTTTTCAAGATTACCCTGTTGTTGGAATATCTTGGGGACAGGCCGTTGCATTTTGTAATTGGAGAACTCACTTTAAAAATAGCTATCAAAAATCTAAAGGCAAACCACTAGTGAATAGTTTCAGGTTGCCCAGTGAAGCGGAATGGGAATATGCAGCTCGTGGTGGAATTCCATCGGGGACATATCCTTGGGGAGGTCCTTATTTGTTGAATGACCGAGCGTGTTTTTTAGCAAACTTTAAACCCTTAAGAGGAGATTATGCATCGGACCAAGCAGTATATACAGTGGAAGCAAGGTCTTATTTACCTAACGATTTTAAT